>JAABUH010000039.1_pt1 | contig 177763 bp, 169 predicted proteins | sample 5559121 | NCBI WGS metagenome assembly JAABUH01 (sample SAMN10711871, study PRJNA513364) | rock metagenome | isolation source: Antarctica rocks | place: Antarctica: Victoria Land, Battleship Promontory nord | collected 2015-12-28
CAAAGGACGAGATCAAGTAGTCGGCGTACAGGTCCAGAAGCGGCTTATCCAGAGGACTCATAACCGTATTTTACCAGAAGAAAATTAAGGACGCGGACAAGCATCAAATTGTCTGCGTAACATCAGTCAATTATAGGGATACTATGGAAGTTGTACATCATCTGCGGATGAACAAGGGTTATTGCTACATCGTATTGATTAGTGACGTGCGGGGTTGCACCCGTTGAAGGTGTGAGCGTCTGAGCAGTGCCGGTTGGGGTAAGGCTAAGGGTTTGCAGTACACCGGGGTCAATACAAGTACAACTGGCCCCAGTGTCGATAAGACCTTGAACTGTCACAGGAGGCGGAACAGTTTGTCCGCCTGCGATCAGAACATCAGCACGAGGGCGGCTTACTCCAACGACAATGCTGAGTATTGGCCCTTGTGGAATAATCGGAAGTGTTAACTGGGGCACGGCAGGCCAATATCTCTTGTAATGTACTGTACCTGCTCAAAGGCTTGAATCTGCTTGACCATGAAAGCGTCAAGTCCAGCCAGCCTATAGCCTGCCTTTAGCGCATCCTCATATGTGCCGAATACATCAACTACTTTGTCTTGATATATCAGCACATACTTACCTGCTTGGGGAAGCAGATTAGAAAGTTCTTTCTGGTAAGTAGCGAGTTCTTTTTCGAGTGCCATTATGCTCCCTCCTTTCAGGTTTTGTCACGAGGGGTATCATGCCTCGCATCAGAAGACCAGCTACTCAGGTCTTCTGACTCCACACCTGCTTGGAGTTCACCCTTCTTGGGAACGGCTAGAATATGCTTCATCGCATCCTGAAAACGATCCCAATCTTGTTCAGGATTGTCGGATATATAGTTGACTTGCGGTAGGGCAGTTTTTTCAGCCATAAGCAGCCTGCCTTTCTTTAGCAAAGACTCAAAAAGCACACTCAGCGAACGTGCATAAAGTGTGCTATAAACACACCTAGCCTTGACAGACTATATTTAGTGTGATATAATGTTGGATTTCCGTCTCTGCTTACGTCACAGATTGTGACATATAGAAAAAGGATTGTCAAGCATCAATTGGTACTAACGAAGTGGATCGCAGGGTACTACATATTGTGTTTACTTCGTCGCTTCACAAGATATGCTACAGATACGCTTATCCGCGTACAAGGGGTTGTTTCATGCGAACGCCTGTACGCTAAAAAAGTTGTAAAATAATTGTAAAATCTTTTTACAATGCGTCAAGTATATTATTACCTATTCTTGGGGCACTTCGGTTTCTAGGTCTGCGTCCATGCGAAGAAGATAGATGCGCGTCTTCGTTTTATCCCCCGGTCTGAGTTGTCTGTCTGGCCTTACTTCATAGGGACTGCACAGAGTAGGAAGTATCCAGCGGATGCGTTCGGCCCTTTCCTGCGACCATTGTTCACGTGGCCCCTTGTTCCAAACTTCATCGCTTGACTTCAAGCAAAGGTAGTGGTCTCCAGTTAGTTGCCGACTTGCTGACAAACTGCCTGATTTCGCCTGCGCCTGCTCTTAGTCGCAATCAGAAAAGCAGCATTCACGGAAGGTGCAGCAACTAATTGGAGACCACTACCATGTATTTCACTCCCATTTGCCCATCCAGAGCCATATGAAAGCCTTTGCGTCTGTGGGGATCGTCGCCCTTGACGGTGAAGCGGACTAACGCCCGCCGAGGCCGGTGAAGGAGACGCCTTCGATGAAGTAGCGCTGGGTGAAGAAGAACAGCACGATCACGGGCAGGACCACCAGCGTGGTCGCCGCCATCAGCAGCCCCGGCTCGCCGCCGTGGGCGGAATTGTAAAGCTGGAGCACATACGACAGCGGCATCTTTTCGGGCGATGAAATGTAGATCAGCGGCCCCAGAAAGTCTTTCCATGCTCCCAGGAAGGTCATGATCGTGACGGCGGCCAGGGCGGGCTTGACCAGGGGCATCATCACACGCCACCAGGTCGTGAACGGCCCACAGCCATCAATCTTCGCCGCGTCTTCGAGTTCCTGCGGGATGCCCATGAAGAACTGACGCAGCAGGAACACGCTGAAGGCGGACGCGAAGAACGACGGCACCCACAGAGGCAGCAGCGTGTCTATCCAGTGCAGCTCACGGAAGATCAAAAAGCGCGGCATCATCGTTACAGCGTCCGGCAGCATCATCGTCGCCAGCAGGACGCCGAACAGCCAGTCCTTCCCCGGCCAGCGCATCCGCGCGAACCCGTAGGCGACGAAGGATGATGACAGCACGGTCCCCAGCACGGACATGACAGCGATGACCAGCGTGTTCCCCAGGTTGAGCAGCCCGTAGCCGCTGCCGGGCGGCAGGAAATTCAGGGCGTCGGGGTAGTTGCGCCAGAGCACCGGATGGGGAATCCAAACGGGAGGATACACGGCGATCTCGGCATCGGTCTTCAGGGACGTGACGATCAGCCAGACAAACGGCACGAGGAACAGCGCCGACCCGGAAAGCAAGGCCAGATGCAGCAGCGTCAGCTTCGCCTCCCGTTCCGGCACCCACGCCTCGCGCGGCGCCAGCGCGCGTGTCAGCCCCAGCGTCCCCGCAATCAGGACGAGGCCGCCCAGGAGCAGCCGCAGGGAAAGCGGGGCGAAGGCGGCAACGAGAACCGTCACGAGCGGCAGCACGAGGAGGCTGGCGGTGAGCAGCTTTTCGCGCCGCCGGAGCGCCCGCAGGGCATGGGCCGCCCACAGGGTCAGGGCCGCGTAGCCAATCAGCACCGAGCAGAGCCAGAAGAGTGGATTGTCCGACATCTTATTTGTCCTCCGTCTCGTAATGCACCCAGCGCGGGGCGAGTTTAAGCTGGCCCAGGGTCAGGCCCAGGATCAGAATAAACAACAGCCACGCCAGGGCGCTGGCATAGCCCATCTTGAAGTATTGGAAGGCGTTGTTGAAGAGATAGACGACGGGAACCAGCAGGCTGTCGTCCGGCCCCGTGCTGCTGCCCCCGCTCGTGCCGCCCAAAATATAGGCGGTCTCAAACGTCTGTAAGGCGCCGATCGTGCCCATGATCAGGTTGAAGAAGATGTACGGCGAGAGCATCGGGAGCGTGACGTGGCGGAACTGGGACCACCAGCCCGCCCCATCCAGCGAGGCCGCCTCGTAAAGCGTGGGCGAAATGGACTGGAGACCGGCCAGCCACAGGATCATACCCCCGCCCGCGCCCCACAGGCCCATGAAGATCAAGCCCGGCTTGGCCCAAGACGGCACCGAAAGCCAGCCCGGCGGCGGCAAGCCCAGCCAGTGCGAAAACGTCGCCTGCCACGCGGCATTCACCAGGCCCCGGTTCGCGTCGGAGTTCAGGATAAACGCCCACAGCACCGAGGTCGCCACGACCGGGACGATGCTGGGCATGTAGAAAAAGGTCCGATACCACTGCTGGCCGCGCAGCTTGGTGTTGAGCAGCAGCGCCATCGTCAGGCTCGTCACCATGCCGAGCGGGATGCCCACGGCGGCTAGGTACACCGCGTTCCCCAGACTTTTCAGGACGAGCGGGCGGTCCTGGATCACGAGAGCCTGGTAATTGGACACCCCCGCCCAGCGCGGCGGGTGCAGGACATCGTAGTCGCAGAACGAAAGCACTAGGGAGGCCACGATCGGCCCCAACGTGAAGACGACAAAGCCGAAGACCCAGGGCAGGATGAACAGGAAGCCCGCGCGCGCTTCGGCCCGGCTTGATTCCTGCCTCTGCCTCATCCAGCGCGCCGTGTCCAGCCCCAGCGCGGCGAAGCCCGCCAGCACGAGCAGCAAGGCGGCGACGGCGATTGGGCGCGAGGGCAGAAGCGGATGCTCTTCGCGGCCGTATACGCTGTCCAGCTCGTTCTGCACCGCCCGCCCCCCGGCGGCGAGCGACTGCTGCGGTGTCTGCGTGTGCCGCAGGGCGCGGTCTACGGCGCGCACCTGCTCATCCCAGAGCTTCTGGCCGACGAACGTGACCGGGCGGAACCGGGTCTGCGGCAGGAGCTGAGTGCTGACCTGTTTGGCCCGCAGGTACTTGGGCGGCAGGGTCTTCTTGTAGGCGTCAAAGACCAGTTGGTTGGCAGGGATGTTGGTGAACAGCGGCGGGACATACAGGCGGCCTTTGCCCCGCGCATACGCAGCCTGCGCCTGCGCGCCGATTAGCGACGCTTCGGGCGAGTTGAACCACTGCATGAACTCCCATGCCTCCCGGACGTGCTTCGCGCCGCGCGGTATGGCAAGCGAAGAGCCGCCTGACCATGTCACCCAGGTCGAGTCGTGCGCGAACCGCCCCGCGTGACGCAGGCGCTGTTCCGGGACCGGGACGGGGGCGACGGCGAAATCCAGGTCTGGCTTGAACCGGGCGATGGAGTTCATCAGCGCGTCCCCCTCCACCCGCATCGCCAGCTTGCCGGTGATAAACGGGTCTTGTGCATCGCTGCCGAACCCGCCGGAGAAGGCATTGATAGCGTCCACCCCGCCCAGCGCGTCGTACCACGAAACCAGGGCGGAGAGGGCCTGGGTCGTCTGCGGATTGTCCAGCGTGCAGCGCCGTCCGTCGGGGGACATCACTTCCCCATCCTCCTGCCAGGACCAGAGGTAGAGCCAGCCCTGCCCGAAGAGCGGGACCAAGCCCATCCGGTCATAGCCGCCGTTCGGCGCGCGCTTGGTCAGCCGCTTCGCGTCCGCAATTAGCTCTTCCCACGTCTGGGGTGGCCTGTCCGGGTCCAGCCCCGCCTGCCGGAACAGCGCCCGATTGTAATACAGCACACGGTCGTCGGTGCTGTTCGGGATGGCGTAGATGTGGCCTTCGTAAACCGTCTCAGCCCAGGTCGCCGGGACGTAGTCCTTCTGTCGGATGGCGAATGGATCGGTCGAACGGGCATCGGCTCGGAGCAGATCATCGAGCGGACGGAAGGCGTCGCGGCTGGCCCAGTCGCCGATGGTAAAGCGGTCCTGCTGGACCAGATCGGGTGGGACGCCGCCGACGATGGCGGTCATCAGCTTCTGCGGGTTCATGGCCCCCGCCCCCATGGACAGCGCGGCGATCTTGATGTCGGGATGACGCTCCTCGAACACGCGGATTTTGGCATCCATGTCTTTGGACTCGGCGGTCGCCCCCATACCCCAGACCACCAGGCGCACCGGAGCCGCCCCGCAGAGGCCGGGAGCGAGCGCAAGCGCCAGCAGCATAAGTACCCGGAGATGAAATATACGGAGGGAACGGATGAGCATCATTTTTGATTTACCTTTGCTGATGTTACGCAGAGTCTGCCACGGGTTGAAACCCGTGGCGAATGCTGCCGGAGGATTACGCCTGCCGAGCGCCGAACTGACCTGCTGCTCGGTTTGCTGGGGGCCTTTTGAGGACACCGGGAAAAAGCAGCAGTGCCGAAACTGCGGCATGTCTGCGAACCTCTGCTGCGAACCTCTGCTGCGAACCTCAGATGCCGGTCGAGTTGAGCGCGAGGTGCGTGAACATTCCGACTCCGTGCGCCAGCGCGCCGTCGGCGAAGTTGTAGGTCGGCGTGTGCAGAGCCGTCACGTCCGTGCCGACGCCCAGCCGGAACATCGCGCCGGGGACTTCGCGCACATAGTAGGCGAAATCCTCCCCGCCCATTGAGGGGGTTTCGAGAAAAACCACGTTCTCCGGCCCCAGCAGCGCCCGCCCGACCGCCTCGACCCGCGCCGTCACGCCCGCGTCATTGACGACCACGGGCGGGCCGGGATCATAGGTGAAATCATACTCGGCGCGGAACGCCGCGCAGATCCCCGCCGCGATCCGTTCCATCTTGCCCGGCATCGCGTCGCGGAGGGCGTTGCTTAGGCAGCGGACCGTTCCCTTGAGGTGGGCCTCACCGGGGATGACGTTGTAGGCCGTCCCGGCATGGAACTGCGTGACCGAGACGACCACCGAGTCGAGCGGCGAGACCTCGCGCGAGGCTAATGTCTGGAATGCCCCGACGATCTGCGCGCCGATGACAACGGGGTCTATGGTCGTGTGGGAGTAGGCCGCATGGCCGCCCTTGCCGCGAATGGTGAGATCGAACCGATCCGCGCTCGCCATCATCGGCCCGGCCCGGTAGCCGATCTGCCCGATCTCCAGATTGGGCCAGCCGTGCAGGGCGGCGATGGACTCGACGCCTTCCAGCGCCCCGGCCTCGATCATCCTGTCCGCCCCGCCCGTCGTTTCCTCGGCGGGCTGAAAAAGGAACTTGACGGGGCCAGGCAAGTGCTCCCGGAGCAATGACAGCGCCTGGGCTGCCCCCAGCAGCGTCGCCGTGTGTCCGTCATGCCCGCAGGCGTGCATCACGCCCGCGTGGCACGACGCATACGGTAGCCCGCTCGTCTCCTGCACCGGCAGCGCGTCCATGTCCGCCCGCAGGGCAAACATAGGGCCATTTTTTGGGCCGCGCAGGATGCCGGTGACGCCGTGCCCGACCAGCCCCGTCCGAATGTCTTCCAGGCCCCAGCCACGCAGATTCTCGGCGACCAGGGCCGCCGTCTCTGCCTCGGCCCCGCTGAGTTCCGGGTTCCGGTGAAGGTGGTGTCGCGTGGCGACCACTTCGGGTAGAATGCGTTGAACGACCGCCGCGACGGCGGTCTTGAAAGATTCCGTGTCAGAATAAGCAGTGTCGGTCATGGGGCCGGGGCCTTTCCAGAGCAAAACGTCATGCGGCAGGGCCGTATGGAGTCTAGTTCGGCGGAAGGGCGGCTGGTTCCTGCAAGGGTCGTAGGTCGTAGTCGCCACGGGTTGAAACCCGAGGCTGGAAACAGCCCAGCGTCCAGGGGACGCCCTGACACAGACGGCTCGGCCCATTAGCCTTGCTTCTTCCGTCCCCTGGACGGTGGGCACTCCTTAGCCTCGGGTTTCAACCCGTGGCGACTGCTGTTCTGTAAACACGTTCCGAACCAGAAAGCCAATCATGTCATTGTCAACGCTCCCCCTTGCTATCTACTACGAGCACCCGGACTGGTTCCGGCCCCTTTTTGCCGAACTGGACCGGCGCGGCACGGAGTACGTCAAGCTGGACGCCCGGCGTCACTTCTACGACCCGGCCCAGACGGAGCGCGAGTACGGTGTCCTGTTCAACCGCATGAGTCCGTCCGCCTACCTGCGCGCGGACCACCCCGGCATCTTCTACACTCTGGGCTACCTCGCCCACCTGGAGCGGCTGGGGACGCGCGTCGTCAACGGGCGTCAGGCATTCACGACCGAGACCTCCAAGGCGCTGCAACTGACCTTGCTGCAAGGGCTGGGCCTGGCCTACCCGAAGGCGCGTGTCATCGGCGACCCGCAGGCTGCGCCCGCCGCCTCGGAAGGCTTGCGCTTCCCGGTCGTCGTCAAGGCCAACATCGGCGGCAGCGGCGCAGGCGTCGTGCGCTATGACTCGCGGGAAGAACTGGCGCACGCGGCGCACGAAGGCAGCATAGACCTGGGCATTGACGGGACCGCCTTGGTGCAGGAGTTCGTGCCCGCGCGTGACGGGCGCATCACGCGGGTCGAGACCCTGGGCGGCAAATACCTGTACGCCATCCACGTCTACACATTGGGCGACAGCTTCAACCTCTGCCCCGCCGACATCTGCCAGACGACGGACGGCGTGGAACTTGCGCGCGGCGCGGCTCCTGCGGATGCGCCCAAGAACAGAATGCGCGTCGAGGGCTACACGCCCCCGGATGACGTGATCGCCGCCGTCGAGCGCATCATGCAGGCGTCGGGCATGGATGTCGGCGGCATTGAGTACATGATAGACGACCGCGACGGCTCCCTGGTCTACTACGACATCAACGCCCTCTCCAATTTCGTCGCCGACGCCCCCCGCGTCGTCGGCTTCGACCCGTTCGTCAAGCTGGCTGACTATTTGGAAGAAGCCAATTTGCGTCTGTCATAGCGGCAATTGTAGGGGTCAACTTGGAAGCGGCGCAATAACAAGACTTGAGGGTCTCCAACCCGGAAGAAAATGAACAATAAATCGTGAACACTTTTGCACCACACCCCTTGCTGTCCATTGAAGCAATAGTTATTGACATCGGCTCTGCCGTGTTCATGTTCTGGGCCTGTGTCCGCTTGGTCGGATGGTATACTCCCTTCCGATGGCTTGTTATGTGGTTCGCGCTTCTGGTCGGCTTCTTTATTGGCTTCTCCACTTATGGCCCTCTGCATTACGGGGTGTTTGCAGGCCCCAGTAATCGCCTTTGGGAGCCATCTCTGTTTGGATTAGCATTTTCGGTGGCTGTGGCGAGTGCCGGGACGATTGGCGTCTGGCGGAGCAATCGCTGAGTCGAGGCAAGACAGCCAGTAGCCCTGCGGGCGGACATTGGCAACGGCCCTTTTCTTTCTGCGCCCACAGGGCGGGCGGCGTCTGCGCCCGCCAGACCTGCCCTTCAGGGCGGGGTTGCGTGACATGAGTTTAGGAGATTAATTGATGCGCTACGGCTACTGGATGCCCGTCTTCGGCGGCTGGCTACGGAACGTGGAAGACGTGAACATGGCGGCGACCTGGGACTACGCCAAGCGGCTGGCCGTCCGCGCCGAGCAGATCAGCTTCCACCCGTTCGTGCGCCTGGCGGACTATTTGGAAGAAGCTAACCCGCATCTGTCATAGCGCAAGTCATTGGCTCCAGTCACAAGGTAATATCTGCATGGAAACATCGCTTTGTCCGAAGTGTGGTGGTGAAATGAATCGAGGGCTTGTGGGCGCTAATGTCTCAAGTCTCTCGTATTTGCCAGAGGAGCAATCCGGAAAGTTTTGGCCCAAAGGTATTGATCTAAAGCGAGCTAAAGCCTGCTTGGTCTGTGGCTATGTCGAGCTTTATGTAGACCCTGATGAGCTTAAGGAACGAAGCCAAGGCTAAGAATGTATTTCAAAACGTCACAGGAGCCGTTTTAAGGCCCTTTGCAGGCCCATAGGCGAGTTTTGAAATACATTCTAAGGAAACATAGTTCATAAGCACCCTGCATCGAAACACGGTTGACTGTAGACCGCTCGTTCACCTGTCTCCTTCAAAGGGAAGAGAACCGTTGCAGCAAGGGCACTATTCATCGCAGAGATGCAGGTCTTGGAACATCATTGCTGCGCTTTGTCCGGGCCGTGAACGACCCGTTTAGGGGGCGAAGCGCCAACTGCCCTTAAGGGCGGGGCTGCTTGACACCAGTTTAGGAGATCAAGGAATGCGCTACGGCTACTGGATGCCCGTCTTCGGCGGCTGGCTGCGGAACGTGGAAGACGAGAACATGGCGGCGACCTGGGAGTACGCCAAGCGGCTGGCCGTCCGCGCCGAGCAGATCGGCTTCGACCTGACGCTGATCGCCGAACTCAACCTCAACGACATCAAGGGCACGGATGCACCCTGCCTGGATGCCTGGTCCACGGCGGCGGCCCTGGCCGCCGTGACCCAGACACAGGAATTGATGGTCGCCGTCCGCCCCGCCTACCACGCCCCCGCCCTGCTCGCCAAGCAGGCCGCTAACATTGACCACATTAGCAATGGGCGGCTCTCGCTGAACGTCGTGTCCTCCTGGTGGGCCGACGAGGCGCGGCAGTACGGGGTGACGTTCGACCAGCACGAGAGCCGCTACGCCCGGACCGAGGAATGGCTGGCCGTCGTCAACGGCTTGTGGACGCAGGAGCGGTTCACGCATTCGGGCCGTCTGTACCAAGTCGAGGACGCTATCCTCGCGCCCAAGCCCGTCTCCAGGCCGCGCCCGGTCGTCTACGCGGGCGGCGAGTCCGAGGCGGCCAAAGAGCTTATCGCGCGGACGTGCGACGCCTATGTCATGCACGGCGACCCGCCCGAACGGGTGGGGGAGAAGATCGCGGACATGCGCGCCCGGCGCAAGCGCCTGGGCTTGCCCCCCATGACCTACGGCGTGGCTGGCTACGCCATCGTCCGTGATTCGGAAGCCGAGGCCGAGGCGGAGCGGCGGCGCATTACCGACGTCCGCCAGAATGCGGCGGGCTACGCCAACTACCAGCAGTGGCTGGCGGGAACCCAATTGGAACAGCAGGTCTCGCTCGAAGACTACTCCGTCTCCAACCGGGGCCTGCGCTCGGGCCTGGTCGGGACGCCCGGCCTTGTGCGCGACCGCGTCGCCGCGTTCGAGGCCGTCGGCGTGGATCTGCTGCTGCTGCAATTCAGTCCGCAGTACGACGAAATGGAGCGCTTCGGGGAGACGGTGATTGGGGGCGGATAGGACCCGGCACTGGAAGTGCCGGGTCCTACCCTTCGCGGTGCGAGTTATTTGTCCGGCGGCGGCTGGCTGAAAATGCCGGTCGGTATTTTGCCCGGATTCTGGGTATGATGTAACAGATACCACAAAGGAAGCAAACATGAACAAACCACTCTCTCTGACCCTGGCGCTCGGCGTCGGCATAGCCCTGAGCGGCTGCGCGAATACCTTGAGTGGGGCCAAGCAGGACGCCTCGACGGACGCGCAGAAGACCCAGCAGGCGGCGGACGAGGCCGCCCAGACCACCAAAGACGCGGCCCATAAGGCCGGTCAAGCCGTGGAGAAGGTCCCGCAGGACATCGGTGCCGCGACGGTCGTGACGCCCGAGGTGAAGACCGCCATCGTCCGCGATCCGATTCTGAACGACCCGAACAACTTAATCAATGTCAATTCGCATGACCACGCCGTCGTGCTCACTGGTCACGTCTCGAAAGCATCCATGAAGCAGCGCGCCGCCGAAGACGCTCAAAGCATCCTGGACAAGCGCCACGGTGACTTCACGGTAGACAACAAGCTCACTGTCGGCGGCGCGCAGTAGAATAGGGAGTGAGCGAACCGGCGCAGGAACATCTCAATAGCGGCGTCGCCCATATGAAGGCGGGGCGGAGGGATGAGGCCGAAGCAGCGTACCGAGCCGCGTTGAGCCTCCGCCCTGATTATGCCCTGGCTCATTACAACCTAGGTCGCCTGTTATTACAGCAGGAGAGGATGGAAGAAGCTATCGCTGAGTTGCGCGAAGCCATCCGCTTTCAGCCGGAACTACAGGTCGCCTATTGTTCGCTAGGTCATGCCCTGAAGGGGCTTGGATGTATAGACGAGGCCATCATCGCGTACCGCGCAGAACTACAATTCGAGCCGCGCTGTGCCTCCGTCTACTCGAACATGGGCTTGGCGTATCAGGAGAAAGGTGATCTGTTCGTCGCCGTTGCTCACTACCGCAAGGCGCTAGAGTTTGACCCCGGCTATGCCATTGGCCATACCAACTTAGGCATCGCCCTCCTTCTGCAAGACGATGTTGACGGTGCCATTGCGTCACAGCAGGAAGCGGTACGGCTTGATCCCACGTTGGCTAAAGCGCACTTCAACCTTGGGAACGCCCTGAGCCACAAAGAGGGCTGTGAACCTGCTCTCGCTGCATTCCAAGAAGCCGTGCGACTCGCCCCGCAGATGGCAGTGGCACACAGCCGCCTCGCCGACCTCCTCGCTGCCGCCGAAAGATATGATGAAGCCGTCGCTGAGTACAGGCAGGCGCTGCATCTCGATCCAAAGAGTGTCCAGACATGGATAAACCTGGGAGCTAATCTGTACATCCGAGCCTTGACGGAGAAGTCACGTCACGCGGCGGAAGCCGCGAAAGAGGCGTTTGAGCAGGCTCACAAACTTGACCCACACAATAAGGATGCGGGCGATCTTCTGCATCGCGTCAACAAGACTTTGCAGCCCCGACTCCCGTCCTTATGGCCCCGGCGAAAGTAAGTCTTCGTGCAAAACAACCGCCGTGGAAGTTGCCCATGACCTACCTCTTGCTCCCCGGACGGCAGATCGTCAACACGCGCTACCAGGAAGAGTACCTGAACCGGATTTTAGGCCGCGACCTTGCCGCGCTGCCCGAAATGCTCGGCCAAGCGCCCGGCGGGAAGGTGACGGGGCTGGTTTTTGCCGTCACCTCCTGCAACCGGAGCAACAGCCGCTACAATCCGCTCCCGTTTGAGATACGCGCTATCCTTGTGTATGAGTTCGCCCGGCGGCTCAAGGCCGACTTCGGCGTGGATTTTCATATCCTGGGCGTCCCGCATTACCCGCCCTCGGAGAAGTTCGCCGGGTTGGTCCTCAAAGAGATAACCGAGCAGACCGAGGGGCGGCTGACGCTGACGCCGGACAATACGGTCGTTTTCTCCTCCACGCCGCCGCTCATCGCCGATTATCAGAGGCTAGGCTTCGCCGTCTTGCCCGGCGAGTACGACCCTGACGCGAAGATCTACGGCCAGTCCACGCCCCATGTTATCGTCCGGCAGATCGGAGAAGAGACGGCTGCGCTCGAAGACATTCCCCTGAGCAACAGCGCGCGGGCCGTGTTCCGGGACTTCCCCGACGCCCTGGCGCAGATCCGCCGCCTGTTCCACGACCCGATTTTGACCGAGCAGGGGGACCTGACCGAGACACGCAACTACGGCACCTACACGCGGGACATGGCTGGGGCGATTGATCTGAAATATCGCGAAATCCAGCCCTTCCTGCGGCCCGGCAAGATCGTGGACGAGGGCTGCGCGGACGGCGCTCTGCTCCAGCGGGTCGCCCGCGATTTCCCGGACAGCGACCTGATCGGCGTGGATCTGTCAGCGGAGATGCTGGCCCGTGCCCGCGAATCCCAGCGGGCGGGGGCGTTCGGCGGCGCGTTCGTCTTCTTCAAGCAGCAGAACCTGATGACGCCCGTCTCGGACGCCCAGGCGGACCGGGCGGACACGATCCTCTGCAACTCCACCCTGCACGAGCTGTGGAGCTACGGGGAGGGGAACGAGACGGTCCGCGCCTACCTGCGCGGCAAGCGCAAGCAGCTCCGACTGGGCGGCTGCCTGGTCATCCGCGACGTGGTCGGCCCGGACGACAAGGAGGCGCTTGTCCTCCTGGAATGCGCCCCCGACGACGGGCTGGCCGAAGACGACGGCGCGGCGGATGTCGCCACCCTGTCCGCGCGGGCGCGTTTTGCCCGCTTCCGCCGCGATTTCCGCCCCGGCGAGGCGCACCCGAACGTGGAATCGGTGATGCAAAACGACCGGCTGCTGCTCCGGCTGCCGCTGGGCTACGCGATGGAGTTTATCGCCAAGATGGACTATGCCGACAACTGGCTGTCCGAAATGCACGAGGCGTTCTGCTTCTGGAGCTTCGCCGACTGGACCCGCGAGCTGGCCGATGCAGGGCTAGTCGTCCTGCCCGGCTCCCACGCCTACGTCAACGAGTGGCGTGTCGAGCACTCGTTCCAGCAGCGCGTCCGCCTGTACGCCCCCGACGGAACGCCCCTGCTATTCCCCGTCACGAACATGGTGCTGGCGGCGGAGAAATAGCCGTGCCCTTCAGGGCATAGCCCTCAGAAAGACATCTATGCGTAATGGTGCGCTCTTCCTCGCCTGCCTTCCGGCACTCGCGGGCCTCTCGTCATCCTGCCGCGCACAGGCGCCCGCCGCGCCGCCCGTTATCCTGGTCAAGATGGACTGGCCGCTTTTGTTCGCTTACGGGACATGGGAGAAGCGGGCGCGTGTCGCGGACGGAGCGGCATTGCTGGACGCCGAGGGCATGACCCCAAAGGGCGGCGCGGGGGTCAACCTGGACTCCGTCTTGGACCTGCGCGCCCAGGCCGATGACAGCCCCGCCCTGCGCGTCCGGGTCGGCCCACGCAACACGCTGAAGACGCTGCGCCTGACGCTGCAAGACGCCGGGGGGCACACGGGAACGTGGTCGTTCCCGCTGACTTTAAACGCCGCACCCGGCAGCGGCTTTGTCGTCGTCATGCCCACGGACGGTGCCTCGTTCGCCCGTCCTAACGAGATCGGGAAAACCGGGCTGCCCGATCTGTCCCACATCATGCAGTGGCAATTGATGGGTGACTGGGGCGGCGACGGGCAAGTAGATGTACGGGTGAGCGCGATCCTGGCCGCCGCGCCGGATGCAGCCATTATCCAGGCGCGGCAGGCGCTGGCTCGAAAGGACACCGACGTGCGGGCGCAGGCCACGCAAGACCGGCAGGCGGCGCGCGAGAAGTACGGCAAGACCACTGCCCTGTCCCCCGTCGTCGAGGCTGTCTACGCTGCCGCGCCGGACGTGCTCGCCCTGCAAATCCACTCCGGTAAGATCACGCCCGCCCACCTGAGCAGGTACACCCCGCAGCCGGGCGATACGACAAAGGCCCATGACGGGGCGACGACCCTGCTGCGCGGAGGGCAGGAGGCCGGGTATCTCATCGGGCCTAAGCACGACGGCTTGGTGACGATGGAGGGGTTTGCGGGCGACCCGCTGCTCACCCAAGAGGCGGATAACGCTGCGAACTACAGGGTCACGTCCACCGACGACCCCGCCTACGCCCAAGCCGTCCGGCCCCTGGCCGTGCATCGCAAGTCCAAGCCGGACGACTGGCAGCAGCCTAAGCGGGCCAATCTCACCTGGCGGCACCTCGTCTACCTCATCCTCCCCAAGCCGCTGACATTGGGCCGGACCTACACCGTCACGCTGGAGAACGTCAACGTCCAGACGCCCACCGTCACGCTGGCCTTCGACCCCACCCGCGTGTGGAGCGAGTCGGTCCACGTCAATCAGGTCGGGTTCCGGCCCGACGACCCGCGCAAGCGCGCCTTCCTGTCGCTGTGGATGGGGGACGGGGGCGGTTACGACTTCCCGCCTAATCTGCCCTTCCATCTGGTCGCCGCCGCGACCGGGAAGAGCGTCTATGCTGGGCGGGTGGGGAACACCTGGGCGGCGGATAAGCCAGAAAAGATGCACACGCCCCGTAACTTCAACGGCACCTCCGTCGCTCCGCTGGACTTTTCGGAGTTCCATACGCCAGGCCGCTACCGTGTGGCCGTAGACGGCGTCGGCTGCTCCTATCCCTTCGAGATCGGCCCCGGAGTGTGGGAGAAGGCGTTCCAGGTGCAGATGAAGGGGTTTTACAACCAGCGCAGCGGCATCGCGCTTGGCCCGCCCTACAGCCGCTTCGTCCGGCCTGCCGACTTCCGCCCCGGCGTCCCCGGCACCATGCCCATCACCCAGTCCACCTACTCCAACCTGGACGGCGGCGACCCGCAGAAGGGCCTGGCGAAAGGGGACACGGGCCGACCCGTCCCCGAAGCCTGGGGCGGCTACCACGACGCCGGAGACTGGAACCCGCGCCGCATCACGCATATGCGGACGACGACTTTCTGGCAGCTCCAGCTTTTGGAGATGTTCCCCGCTTACTTCAAGACGCTGCCCCTCCACATTCCCCGCGACTCGCCCGCGCCGGACCTGCTGAACGAGTGCCGGTTCGAGCTGGGCTTGTTCCACCGACTGCAACGGCCCGATGGCGGCGTCCCAGCAGGCATCGAGACGAACGGGGACCCCATAGACGGCGAGGTGAGCTGGAAACAGTCAATGCCCGCCTACGTCTATGCTCCCGATGTCCAGTCGTCCTACCTTTACGCCGCCGTCGCCGCCCGGATGGCCCGCGTCCTCGCCGCTTACGCCCCCGCCGAGGCCAAAACTTACCAGGCCAGTGCCGTCAAAGTGATGGCCTGGGCCGAGGCTGACCGGGCGAAGCGGCAGGCGAGCGGGACCTGGGCCAAGCTGCCCGGCGACGTCACCGACGACCGCAATCTGGCCGCCGTGGAGGTCTACACCCTGACCGGCGACACGCGCTGGCACGACATTTTCCTCCAAGACAGCACGCTCAAAAGCGCCGTCCCATCGCCTTTCCACGGCAGCCTGCAACGCCGCGACGCTGCCTTCGCCTACGCCCTGCTGCCCGCCAAACTGGCCGACCCGCAGATCAAGGCGAACGCCGCCCGCGCCCTAATCGCTGACGCCGACGGTGCCTTGATTTACGCGCAGAACAACGCTTGGGGCATCGCCTCCAACGACCCCGGCAAGCCGCAGTTCCTCGGCTTCTACAGCACCCCCCACGGCGCGGTCTCGCTCCTGCGGGCCTACCACCTGACCCGTGACGCTAGGTATCTGTCCGGCGCCCTCCAAGCCTGCCTGTTCCCCGCCGGTGCGAACCCCGGCAACATGGTCTATACATCGGGCGTCGGCGCAAACTCCGTCCGCCACCCCCTGAACCTGGACAGCCGCCTGACCGGCCAGCCCGCTCCCATCGGCCTGACGGTCTACGGCAACGTGGATCTGGCCCGCTGGGGCGATCAGACCTGGATCACCTGGCCCATCACCTACTACTTCGGCACGCTCTCCCAGCCCAACCCCCTCGAATGGCCCACGAGCGAAGCCTATTTCGACGTCTTCTTCATGCCCGGTCTGAACGAGTTCACCATGGACCAGACGATGGGGCCGAACGCCTACGTCTGGGGCTACCTCGCCGCCCGGAAATAGTCTGGCGTTTCGGGTATGATAAAGCCTGATGACGCGCGTGTGAGGGAAGGAAAAACGATGGCTCAGGAAACAGTGCTGGAAAATCGAAAGCCGCCGGTGTCTGTAGCGACTCAGGCTGCCGACAAAGGCCACGGCAATGTCGCAGAGCAACCCCACGAGAGCAATTTCGCGGAGGTGATCGGTGCCCTCAAAGATGATCCCATGCTCGACGCGATGATGGAGAACATCCGCCAGCGGCGACGCGAAATAGATGCCGACGACGCCGTAGAGTGAGCCTGTGTATCTTCTCGATGTTGACACACTTGAGCGAATATTCCGTGGCGGTGCGCGCGTCACCCGCCGACTCAACCAAACGCCGAAAGCCGACGTTTGGATAAGCTCGATCACGGTGGAAGAGATGATTGGCGGCACGCTCAGTGAGATCAACAAAGCGCGCGAACAAGGCACCCGCCGGGATATTGAGATGCCTTCGCGCTATCTCGTGCGGCTGATTGAACGGCTCCGCGCCTTCAATATACTTCCTTACACGAACGCCGCCGAAGAACTTTACCGCTCCTATGATGCTGCCGTTAAACGCATCGGCAAGATGGATTGCCGCCTTGCGGCCCATGCTTCAGTCAGTGGCTTCATCGTTGTAACTTGTAACACCGTAGATTTTAGCAGAATACCGGAAACGCAACTGGAAGACTGGAGCGAGGCGTAAAGCCCTGACGGCCTCACGGCTTCACGTTCGGGAAGTCCGGCGGCATCCAGGGGGGGAGGGCGGCGACAGAGGCCCGTGCTTCGGGCGTTATGGGCATGCCCCATGCCTGGAAGAAGGGGCCGAGGTTGCGGCCTGCCGCGCGTGAGAAGCGCACTAGCCACTGGTCGCGCTTCTCCCCGTCGGTCTTGGGGCGCTCGGATTCCGGCAGGCGGCGATACTCGGCGAAGACCTTTTTGTACGTCTCCCACCCGAAGCCCTGCTGCAACTGAATATACATCGTCAGGGCGAGGAACGGGTCGCTCTTCCAATTGTCAAACTTCGCCCCGCTGCCCAGGTACTTCTGGAGACGCGCCTGCCGCGCGGCGGGTTCGAGAGCGGGGTGCGTGTGGGCCGTGACGCCGCAGACGGTGTCCAGGATGTAAAGGGCGAAGACGTTGTTCGTCACCTCGCCGGTCCCGTCAAACGTCCAGTCGGACTGCTGGTGGTTGTGCCCCATCTCGTGAAAGAAGCCCCAGGACTTCGTTTTGCCCTCCCCGTTCGTGAGGATCGTGTGTGTGCTGACAAAATCCGAGGCGACATCCAGGCCCGTCATGATCGGGTAGCCGCTGTGCATGTATCCGGCGCTGATCTGCTTGTCGGTGCAGTAACGCTCCGGGCGCACCCTTTCGTGCGGAATGCCGGCAAAGTCCGCGTAGCCGTCCAGTATCCGGTCCCAGAGCGTTATCAAAGATTCGGGGTTGTCCAGGTCGCGGACGACGCGCGACGGCACGGTCAGGATGACGTTGTTCCCCTCTATCTCCGCCCACGGCGCGGGTGCGTTCCGAATTGCCCGCCGCCAGAGGAGTAAATCCGTCTGCCCGCGCACGAACAGAGGGGCTTCGACCGCGTGGCCGATAGTCACCGAGACCCGGCCTGCCTTGCAGTGCGCGGGGACGACGATGTAGACCGGCCCGCCGAAGGCGTTTGCGGCCGGTGTGCGCGTCCCATGCATCGGAAAGGCGCGCGTGATCTCCGGCGCACGTTCCCATTTCGCTGCCTGCCAGAGCGTGTCCGTGTGCGCGCCGATGCGGACCTCCAGCCCCGACCGCGCGGCGGCGCCCGTGACCGCCACCATGACCCTCTCACCGGGGGCCGCATACAGCCCCGTGCTGTGCCAGTCGGGTACGGTGGTGTCAATGACGATGGTGCGGGTGACGCGCGGGGCCGTGGCCGGGACCGCTCCGGGAAATGTGGACGCGGCAGGCAGTGTTTGTACCTTGTCGGCGGGCAGGTGCATCGCCCGCTGAATCTGGAGCGTCAGCAGGAGACGCTCCAGCGGCTGGCTTTCCGTGATCGGCTGCGCGAGCGCCAGTGCGGGGTCGGTCTGATGGCTCGTCCGCAAGGCATCCAGCCGGGGCAGCAGGAGCGTGTCGCCGGGCGGGAGGGTGCGGGCTGCCAGCAGGGTCGTTTCCACCGCCTGCATCACTTCCCGCGCGCCGCCTGCGGGAATGAGATGGTCGGCAAGCACCGTGTCCAAAGCCGACGAAGCGTTGAACACGGCAGAAGGCGGCGTTCCCGCCCCAAAGCCCTGTGCCGAGGTGCGGTCCAGGGTGCCGTCGGCCCAGAGCAGGCCCGCCGGGGCGAGGAGGCGGTTGCCGCCGTGCTGCATCAGCGTCTTGCCGGGGTTGAGCTGGAGCCAGCCCCAGCCGAGTTCTGCCGCCAGCAAGCCGCCCCCGCCGCGCGCCCACCGGCCCAGCGCGACCGTCTCATCGGGGGCCAAATCCGCCAGCGGGCATGAAACGACCGCCTCACCCTTCAGCCGGCCGGTCCACCCCGCCCCGTCCAGCGCGTCGGCGGCGACCCGGTGCGCGCGCAGGAACGCAAGGAGGTCCGGCCGCCCGCGCACGCCCACACGCCCCGCCTGCCCCGAACGGGCGAGCCAGCGGACGGCGTTCAGGACGAGGGCGCCCGTGTCCGCCGTGTCCAGCGCGTCCTTGTCCAGATAGCCGGGATGGCCGAAAACGACGACCTTCCCCAGCCCCAGCCGGCTCGCCGCGACGACCGGGGCAGCCAGGCCCTTGCCGACGCCCCCGACGACGACTGCGAACGCCTGCGGGCCAAAGACGGCGACCGGGCCGGGCAGGCCGGGTGCCGCGATCTCCGTCACCCCCTGCCGCAGGGCCGCCTGATCCGCGCTCTGCGCCCCCGCCGCGCCCGACCCCAGCGCCATCCCGAAGACCAGCAGCCTAATCCATAACTTGTGCATGGAAGAACCTTTCGTGTGAGCGGGCAAGGCGCTCCCCGCATTGCCGTAAAAAGCCCCCGGCCTATGGCCGGGGGCTTTGCATCAGGACATGGAGGCAGGGCTAGTGCTTCACGGCGCGCAGGACCACATGAGGCTTGGCGGCGGCAGTGGTCGTCGCCTCAGTGAGAGGCACATCGAAAACTGTCGTGCCGACTGCCTCGGCGGCGACCGTGAAGGTAGACGTTTGCACTACCGCGCCCTTAGAATCGGTCTCCGTCACCGTATGCACTCCAGGCGTCGTGAATAAAACGACGGTTCCCTGAGCATCAGCGGTCGTGGCGGTGTACCCAGATGGGTAAGTGCCGATGCCCGCGCTGCCGTCAATAGTCACGGTGTTTCCGGCAGTGATGGCCGACGCAGCCGTTGCGTCTGGGTTCTTGGTAGTCGGCGCGGCCACGATGAAGTTCTGGAGGAACAGCGCGACATCGCTGGGACTGACTTCGACGAAGGCAAAGTCCGTGTGGCTCTTTTGACCGTTGACGTCCGCGACGGAAGCCGTCAGGCTGTGTACGCCCGTGGTCGCCAGAGCCGCCGGCAGAGCAAAACTCCCGGTCGTGTACTGGCCCTGACCCAGCGCTCCGGTTCCGATGCCCGCTCCGTCAAAGGTCAGCTTCTGGCTGAAGCCGGCGGCTTCCGATGAGGTCAGGACGACGCTGTTCGTGTCCAAGTCTACCGTGTTGCCGCCCTTCGCGCCCGTGCTGATATAGGTGCGGAAAACGACAGCGCCGGCGTTGGCGGTCGGCAGCGCCTCGCCGACCGGGCCGGTTATATAAACACCACCCGTCGCAAAGCCCAGCGGAATACCAGTGGAAAAATTGGAGGTGTAGGCTGGGAGGGGGGCCGCGCCGCTGTCGCTCGTGTATTTGGTTGCGCCGGTCAGGACGCCGGTTTGAGTGCCACTGGAGCCTAATCCACTCGCCTCTTGGAATGTCCCCCCGACAGCGGCCTGTGCATTCAGCCCGTAGATCACCGGTCCGCTGTCAGGAGTGGGCGCCAGGGACGATGAGCTTGTGGAGGCGCCCCCACAGCCGCTCAGAACAGCCGCCAGGGCCACGCCCAGCCCGGCCAGAGGAAAGGCTTTCGCCGCATGTCTAGTAAGTCTCATAAGATTATGTGTTCCTGTGCAGGGGAGAATGATGCCGGGAGGCCGGGCGACGGCTGAAGAGCCTCCGCCCGGCCGGCATGGCTAGAACTTGTGGCGGAAGCCGAAGCTCAGGAAGATGGGCGTGATCGAACCGGCGCCACGTCCGTAATAAACATGGCCTTGCGGCTGCTGGGCGGTCGGGGCGCTGTAGTAGATCTGCCCGTTCGCGTCCGTCGTTGAGATGACGGTCGCGGTCAGCCGGTCGAACACGTTGTCCACGTTCACGAACAGGTTTGTGTCCGGGGTCAGGAAGATGTCCGAGTTCAGTGAGATCTTGTAGTGCCACCCGGAGCGTCCGACGACCGGGTTGAGCGGGGAGAGAGTTCTGCCGTTGGTCAGCAAAACCGGAACTTCGGTGAAGTCGGCATTGGTGCCCACCAGCTTCTCGCCATGGTTTGCGTCTACATTGCCTATCGTCCCATCACTGGCGACGCCCGCGTTGAAGGGGAAGCCGCTGCCGGCATCCAGCACGATGCTGGTCCCGAACAGGTGGTTGAACCGCTTGGAAACGACGGCGGCAACCGTGTGACGCTGGTCGTAGGAGACCGGGAACTGCTGCTTGTTGAAATTCAGGAAGTCCGCATTGGTTAGCGACGGATCCGTCACGAAAAACCCGAAATACGGCACATACCCAGTGTCGAAGAAGCTGTTGGTCGCCCGCGCCACCTGGTTGGTGTAGGAAACATAGCCGTTGATGTCGTAGTCGTTGCGCGCCTTCTTGCTGAAGACGAACTCCGCACCTGTCGCCTGGCCCCGGCCGGTGTTATCGTATTTGATGGGGAAAGCACTGCCTGTGTAGGACGCACGGTTCTGCGTCAGCAAGTCGTACTGCTTTTTGCTGTAGCCGGTCAGCGAGACGGCGTAGTTGTCGCCGAATGCCTTGAACGCCTTGTCCACGCCCAGGTCGAAGTTCTCCGAGTAGTACGGTTTCAGGCGATTGGGCGCGTAGCGTGAAGTGATACGATTTTGCTGTGCCGTCGCACTTGAGGCCGTGGTTGAAAAGACACCTGATTGCTGGGGTGAATCGTACTCGTTGTAGCGCGTTTCGGGGAACTGCGAGAAGCGCGTCGCCGAGGTGTGGAACTGCAAGTCACGGGTCGGCGAGAAGGCGAGGCCGAGGCGCGGGTCGAAGTAGTTGTCCGTGAAGGCGTTGATCCGCTTGAGGTTGCGGTAGCCGCGCGAAGCGTAGCGCCCGCCCAGGTCAATCGTCAGCTTGTCGCCGGACGGTTTAAGCTGGCCCTGAAGATAAAGGTCGGTTTCCGCCAGGTTGACCAAGCTGCTGCGATCCGTGTAGCCGCGAGCAACAAAGCCGGGGCTGTCGTAGGGGGCGGTAATGCCGGTCACGAGGTGGTAGTTGGTGGTCGAAGGCAAATAGTACACACCCGCGTTGAGCCGGAACGTCTGGGTCAACTGGTTCTGGTAATCCACCTGATGGCCCTGGTTGGTGAAGTTCTGCTTGCGGTACTGGTTCGCCAGATTCTCCAAGTGCCGATCCAGAGTGCCATACTGCCGGTAGTACCGGTAGTTGATGAATGACTTTGCCGAGAAGCGATGCCGGGCGGAAATGTACCCCATGTCGTACTTCTGGACGTCGTGATCTTCCTCGCCGTTCGGGTCACTGTTGACAGCGGCGTTGAAGTTGTTCTGCTGGACTTTCAGGTTGCCGTAAACGCCCCGGAAGTAGGCCTCCAGGCCATGCGCGTAGAAGCCGGTAACGGTGTTGTTCGCGTCGGCGTAGTAGTTCAGCTTGATGGCCGTGTCCTGCGAGTCGGGCAGGTTGGTGACGCCGAAGCCGGGCGGGAAGTGGTTCTGGAAGCGGATCGTGGACAGGTAATAGTCGAACTTGCCGTCCGGGGTCACGTCGCCGACCTGGGTGTTGGTGCCCGTATACCGCCAGTTGTTGCCGGGGCCGACCGTCACCTCGGTGATGCCCTTGACGCCCTGTGCGTGCAGGTCACGGCCGCTGGAAGTGATCTCGTTGATGAAGCCGCCGGTCGCGCCGCCGTAGGAGGCGTCCGCGCCGTTGGTATAGAAGTTGGCGCTTTTCAGGCCGACCGTGACGAGGTTGGTGCCGAACTCGTTGGTGATCGGGTCAATGATGGAGATGCCGTCGAGCTGGAATCCGACCTGGAACAGGTCCGAGCCACGGATGTGGACATAGCCGCCGGGATCGTAGGTGATGCCGGGCTGGCCGAAGAGCAGGCCGGGGAACTGGTACAGGTTGTTCGGCTGGGACTTGACCTTCTGCTCCTCGGTGGCGGTGATGACGCTCACCGTGGCCGTCTGGGTGCGCGGGACGGGGGGTGCCAGGGCGATCCGACCCGTGCCAATGAGGCTGGCCCGCACCAGCGAGAAGTCAAGCCGCTGCGTGACATCCTGCGTGACCGTGGTTTTCAGCAAGACCGTCTTGTAGGTAGCATAAGTGACTTGGACGGTATAAGTGCCGGGGTCTTCACCTGTGAAAGTGTAGTTGCCATTGGCATCGGTCTTTGCCACTTCTTTGGTTTCCACCAAGAGGACCTGCGCGCCCGCCAGCGGCGTCCCCGCCGTGGTTCGGACGACCCCTTGCAGCGTACCCGTGGTGGCGGCATGTGCGGCAAGAGGGAGGTAGCTCATCGCGGCTGCGACAAGTAACGTGAAAGCAGGATTTCTTTTGGAAAATGCTTTCTGCATGGATGTTTGTCCCCTTCTAATTGACAGCGGAAAAAGCGAGAAAAGCATGGAATGGATTGCTTATCCGAGACGCAGCGTATGGAAAAGCTGCGCCGAGGAGGGCCGTTCCGGTTCGGGATGCCCGGCGTCTTTGCCGTGAGGTGCCTGGTCGGCCAGACGGTGCAAGGAAGCATGAACATCAAGGGAATGTCAAACTTACTGAAATCATCATACAGCAAGAATGTGGAAAAATCAAGGGTTTAGGAAAAAGGTTTGGGAATATCTCCTCACCGGGATGGTGGAAACGGGAAGTCTGCGGGGACAAAGCCTCGTCCCCACAGCAAGTCGTCATCTTCATCGTAGTCGGCGGTTCAGCCTACGCTGAACGTGTATTCGCCGGGCGCTCGAAGTTTCAAGTGGTCTTGGATGGCCGGTTTGAACCGCGTTCGCCGGATTGCTTCTTTGCAAGCGTCATCCACATCGGCATTACCGGAGCTTTTGCCTCTAACATGGACGTTCGTCGCATGACCGCCTTCATCAATCTCGAAGGCAATGGTCACTGTCTTGTTAGGTATGTCGTCTGTGGACACGCCGCTTGGCATATCCACCTGAGCATAGTCGCTGACCGGCCCGGCCTCCTGCGAGTTAATCGGGCTGTAGTTGCGCGGGCGCGGCGGTGGTGGTGGCGGGGGCGGGGGCGGCTTGACCACCTCTCTCACCGGCGGTGGTGGCGGCGGGGGCGGCGGTTTGACCACCTCTCTCACCGGGGACGGGGCAGGCGTCGGCGTCGGCACCTGCTGTGGCGCGGGCGGCGTCGGCAGCGGGCTGTCCCCGGATGCCGTCGGCTTGGTGTCTGTGTTTGGCGCTGTTTCCGGGACCGTGATGGTGCTCACCGCGCGGGTGTTGTGCGTGGTCGCCACGGCCACCCGATGCAGGGGGGCCGGCCGGGGTGTCTGCGGCCGGGGGTGCGGCGGCGGCGGCTTGAGCGGCCTGAGCTTGGGCGGTGGTTTCTGCTTGGGCGGGGGGGGTGGCGGCTTCTCTTTTTTCTTGGGCTTGGGCTTCTGCGGGATCGGTGGCTTGACGATCTTGATGAGCTGCGGCTTCAGATCGGCCAGGTTGGCTGCGCTGCCGAACAGGTCGCTGTTGGAGACCCAGGCCAGCCAGCCGAAGGTGACGACGAGCGAGGCCACAGTGGAATAGCCAAAGATTTTGTCCTGGCGAGACTTCTGCCTGGCGAGGCTCTGGGTCTCCGGCGTCCGGGCGTCCGGTATCTGAGGCTCCGGCGTCCGTGTCGTGGGCGGTTGAATTTCGTTCATAAGGGCCATCTCGACGTGAAAAATGAAAACAGGCGTGAGATCAAGGGGCCGGAGTAACCGCCGGGGGACCATTCTGGCTGACCGCCTCGGTAGCGATCATGACGCCGACCGGGTCGTCGGGGCGCCCCGGAATTTTGACCGTGTTGACGGCATCCATGACGGTGATGATGTCCTGAGTCGGACGCTGCTTGTCCACGTTGACGATGAAAACCGTGTCCGGCTTGGCATCCAGACGGCTCTGCATCTCGGTCGCCAGTTGGGCCGGGACGACTGAAGTACGGTCCAGATAGTAGGTGCCGCCGTTGTCCACGGTGACAACCACTGAGGGCGGCGGCTTCTGGTCCGGGCTGTTGCTGTCTTTGGGCAGGCTGACGTCCAGGCCGTGCATCTTGACCATCGAAAGGCTCGTGAACATAAAGAAGACCAGGAGGAAGAAGATCGTGTCAATCATCGGGATGATCTCGATCCGCGCCTTCCTCAGCGCCGGCTTAGGGATGTTGACCCGCTTTTTCATGGGTTACTTCAATCTTTTTCCGCGTCGGGCAGGGGTCTACAACTGCGAGGCGTCTTTCGGCGTCGTCGCGATCATCAGGGCCGCCGGGTTGGCGCGCTTGGCGATGTCCAGGGCATACTGGAACTGCTCCACCTGCTGGTTCTTGTCGCAGTTGATGACGATCACGACCGCTGGGTCTTTCAGCACGCGGTCCTGCAAGGCGGGCAGGACGTTCTGGTAGCCGCTGATGTGCCCCCGGTCAATGTAAAACTCGCCCTTGTCGTCCACCGTCAGCACGACCTTGTTCAGCGGCTTGGACTGTGCCGTGCTGCTGACTGGCAGGGCCACTTTCTTGGCCGACATCTGCACCATCGAAAGGCTGGTGATCATGAAGTAGACCAGGAGGAAGAAGATCGTGTCAATCATCGGGATGATCTCGATCCGCGCCTTTTTAAGCTCGGCTCGCTGCAACTTCACCGCGCAGACCCTCCTTGCCGCGCAGCCCCGCCAGGATGTTCATGAGCTGGGTGGCGCGGATCTCCATGTCGGCGATGATCTCCTTGACCTTCTCCGTCAGGTAGTTGTAGCCGACCAGGGTGACGATGGCAATCGCCAAGCCGGTCGCCGTGGCGAGCAGGGCCTCGGCGACGCCGCCGGTGATGGCGTTCGGGTTGTTCAACCCCGTCGCCGAGCCGACGACGTGGAACGCCTTGATCATGCCCGTGACCGTGCCCAGCAGGCCGAGCAGGGGGGCGATGGTGATGATGGTGTCCAGGACGCCCAGGCGGCGATAAAGCAGCGGCGTCTCGCGCAGGGCCAGTTCTTCCATCGCGCGCTCGATCGAGTCCGAATCGAGGTTGCGGTTGCGGATGCCGTTGGCGAGCAGGCCGGAGACAGGGCCGGGGTGCTCGTCGCAGACGGTCAGCGCCTCGTTGATTCGGCCCGCCAGCAGGTGCTCGCGCACCTGCTCGGAGAGGGTCTCGTTGTCGGCCGAGGCTTTGTAGATGGCGATGAACCGCTCGATCATGACGGCGACGGAGAAGACCGCGCAGAGCATGAGCGGAATCATAACCGGGCCGCCGTCGTGGATCAATTTGAACGGGCTGTATTCCATGGTCTTGACTTTCGCTCCTTATACATCTGGATACATCTGGGAAAACGCAATGCGAAAAGACTCCCGGCCGTGACCGGCACAACTTCGTGCGGACAACTGGGAGCCTTTGGCTGGAACAACGACGTTCCTGAACATGATTGCTGACATTGGGGCTTACGCCGGAGACGAGTGCCTGGACAACATTGGCTCGGCGGCATCATCCTGGAAAACAGGCGACAAGCGGTATTATAGACCAAACATTCCCGCTTTGTCAACCAAGCAAAACCCGCAGTCGAAACAATCTTGAAACATACTGACCGCGCATGGCGGCTTGCCGCACGTCAGGAGGCGGCGGAAGAGAGCGAAGTCGGCGCCGCGTCGCCCAGCGACAGCGCATGGACGACGCGGTTGCGGCCCGCCGCCTTGGCCGCGTACAGGGCGCGGTCGGCGGCCGAAACCAAGTCGTCCTCGGCGCTCATGTCGGGGAGGAGCGTGGCCGCCCCGATGCTGGCGGTGACGGGGCGAGCGGTCCAGGCGGTGCGGGAGATCGCCAGGCGCAGACGCTCGGCTAATATCTGTGCTCCCTCGCTGCCGGTGTGCGGCAGGATGACGACGAACTCCTCGCCGCCGTACCGAGCGAAAAAGTCGGTCTCGCGGCCCTGGGCGAACAGCACCTGGGAGAGAGTTCGCAGGACATCGTCGCCGGCGACATGCCCGAACGTGTCGTTGTAATCCTTGAAACGGTCCACGTCCAGCAGCAGCAGCGAGAGGGGCATGCCGTAGCGCGCGGCCCGGTTCATTTCCAGGGCCAGCCGCTGCCCGAAGGCACGGCGGTTGCTCAGGCCTGTCAGGCCGTCACGCAGGGCCAGCGTTTCCAATTCGGCATTGACGACTTCCAGTTCTCGTTTCTGGGCCTCCAGCACGGCGGTGTGCTCTTTGATCTGCCCCATCTGCTCGGTGATCAAGTTTTCCTGGCGGCGCCGCTCCGTGATGTCCGCGAAGGTCGCCACAACCGCGCTGGGCGAGGCATCCGGGGCGCCGCCGGGCGGAAACAGCGGCTTGGCGTTGACCGAGACCCAGACCATCCCGCCGCCGCCGCGCGGCAGGCCCATCACGACATCCGTCTGAGGCTCGCCCCGGCGCAGCGAGACCATGAGCGGGTAGCTGCCATTGGGGAAGCGGCTCCCATCCTCGCGGACGGGTACGAAATCAGGGTTGAGCGGGCGCCACCCATGCATCTCGCCCCGCGTCTTTTCCAGAATCCGCTCCGCGCTGTCGTTCCACAAACGGATCACGCCGTCCGCGCCCATCACGATCAGCCCCTCGGACATGGAGGCGATGGCCGTGCGGAAGCGCTCCTCGCTGGCCTGTACCGCTTCTTCGGCCTGCCGCCGGGCGACCTCGCCGCCGATCCACTGCGCCATCAGCCGGACCATCTCGCGGTCGCCGCAGGTGAACAGCCGGGGGGACGGCTTCGCGCCCGCAAAGCAGAGCATCCCCCAGACCTCGCCGTCCACGCGGATCGGGGTGCCGATATAAGCTTCCAGGCCGAACTGCCGGTAGGCCGGCGTGCCGCGCCGGTCCGTCTGCCCCGCCTGCTCGAAGCTGAGAGAGGCGGCTCGCGCCAGCGTTTGGGCGCAAAAGGTCTCGGCGGCGGCGAACGTCAGGCCGGGCCGGATTGCGCCGCCCGGCGAAACCGCCTGAAGCACCTCGTAATTGTCGCCTGTGACGCGGGCGGCGATGCCGACTTCCAGCCCGAACTGCGCCCCGCCCAGCGCCAGCAGGGCGTCCATCTTCTCCGCGAAAGACAGACCCTGCTGGGAGGTCGTGTTGTAAAGCGCGTGCATCCGCTCCTCGCTCTGACGCAGAGCATCCTCTGCCTCCTGCTGGGCGCTAATGTCCACGTCCGCGCCCAGCACGCCGGTCACTGAGTCGTCCGCGCCGCGCTGCGGGAACAGGCTCGAAGAAACATGCACCCGCGCCCCGTCCGGGCGCCGGTACGTCCACATCACCCCCGCGCGCGCCTCGCCGGCCCGCGCGGCCTCCATCGCCTCGGCCAGCGCGGGCATTCTTTCCATGCCGCCGAGCAGGTCGCTGACCGTCCGCCCCAGTGGGTTCGCCAGCCCGTGGAGCCGCGTCCAGGCCCGGTTCCACTCCATGACGCGGCCTTCGCGGTCGCAGCAGACGCAGGCCACGGGCAGGCCCTGGAAGAGTTCCTGGAAGCGGCCCGATGCTTCCCCCAGCAGCGCGTTCATCTGGGTCAGGCTCTGCGTACCCTCATCCCTCTCCCGCTGATGCGCCGTCCGCTCGTCCTCGACGCGCGCCCAGCGGGCGATCTCGTCCTGTAAAGACCGATTCGCGGCGACAAGATCGTCGTTGCAGGCCGCCGAGACGGCGGCGTGCCGACGCGCGGCCTGCGCCAGCATCACAGCCCCCGCCAGCGCCCCGGCCAGCAGCAGGCCTATCCCCCAGGCTGCCGCCGGTGGCAGCGTGACGGCCCCCACTGCTACCGGCGCGACCTCCGATCCGGCCCACGCGGAAGATTCGTGCAGGCCCAGAAGCAGGGCCGCGATGAGCAAAGAAACAAATCTGGACGGAATGGACAAAAAAGTTCGTATTCTAAGGCGTCTTGCCTGTTGCAATTATCGGGTATGTCTGCGCGAATCTGTAGAAGGCCGCCTGAAAAGGCCGCTTGCCCGGTTTACCGTCGTTCCCCTCGTGGTATTTCTGAGGGCAGTATGCCGTAATGTCAAGGAGATAACCCATGAGTGACACGACCGTGACAAAAATTGATTCCGCCCACTCGCCGCACGGCGAGATGGGTCAAAAGTACCTGGCCTCGGGCAAAAACATCGCCATGCGCCTGTGGGAAGAGACGCCCGCTGGAAACCCCAAGCCGATGGCGGCGCGTGACTATGAGACAGTCGGCTACGTCATCAAAGGCCGCGCCGAGCTGCACCTCGATGATAACCAGGTCGTGCTGCTGGAAACAGGGAACTCGTGGGTCGTCCCTCAGGGCGCGTCCCACACCTACAAAATCTTGGAGCCGTTCACCGCTGTCGAGGCGACCTATCCGCCCGCGCAGGTGCATGGGCGGGACGAGAACTAAAAAGCATCACCCGTGTCCGAGCACCTTGACGCTTCCGCGCTTCGGCAAGCCCGGCTTCCTTTGCGGCTCGGAATCGGCAATCGCTTGGAACCGGCAATCGAGGGTTAGCGCCTGCACACGGGCGCGTCGTGAGGGCGAACAGAGAGTTCGCCCTTTTCGTCTGTATTCGCCGTTTCCCTATCTCGCTGGCACCGCTTCTTATCATACAAACCCAAACAATTAAAATTATACGTTAGCAACTAAGCATATCCATTAACCTCATGTTAATGTTTAAGAGTGTGGGACACGGAGGTAACACTGACGCGGACAACCTTTCCCAGTCGAATTACCAGGAGACAATCCCAATGGCAGACGATGATACCACTGACGAAGAGCCGCAGGATGATGCCAAGACGACCGATCATAGCCCGGAAGCGGCCAATGTCGGCACTTCCGATGGCGACGGCGAAAGCGGCTAAAAGAGCAAACACGATGGACACGCGCCTCAAACTGATGCTTGTCGTCGGGGCTGCCTTCGCGCTGGCAGGCTCCGTCGCCGCGCAGCAGGGGACGCCCGGAGCGGTCCCGGCGTCAAGCAGCTCGGCAAACACATGGTGATGGACCACACCAAGGCAAACACTAAGTTGATGCAAGTCGCCGCGAAGCAAGGCGTCACCCTGCCCACTGGCCCCGGCGCCGAAGAGCAGGCGACGAAGGCCCGGCTCGCGCGCCTCTCGGGGACGGCTTTTGACAAAGCCTATGTCAGCGACACGGTGGAAGACCATAAGTAAAGATGTCGCGGACTTCAAGAATGAGGCGACGACCGGCGAAGACCCCGCCGTCAAGGCGTTCCCGGCGAAGACCCTGCCGACCTTGCAGATGCACCTCCAGTCGCAGCCTCCACGGTCCTAAACAACGAAGACGGCAGAAAGACACACCTTGAAAATCACTTTATCCTCCTCCCTCCAATGCCTGGCGGCGGCTGCCGCCCTCTCTTTGCTCCAGGGCAGCGCCCATGCCCAGGGCGCCCAGTCCGGCTCCGTGCAGGTCGGCAGCGCGACCATCGCCTACCGTGTCCAGGGACATGGTCCGGCCATGATGCTGGTCCACGGCTACCCGCTTTCGGGCGAGCTGTTCGCCAAGAACCGCGCCGCTCTGTCGCGCCGCTACACTGTCGTCACCCCCGACCTGCGCGGCTTCGGCAGCAGCACGACGCCGGACACCAAAGGCGGCGTCGAGCTGTACGCCAAAGACATGCTGGCCGTGATGGACCACCTCCACGTCAAGAAAGCGATCATCGGTGGCATGAGCATGGGCGGCCCGGTCGTCCTGGAGATGTACCGCGAGGCCCCGCAGCGGTTTCGCGGCATGATCCTGATCGACTCGGTCGCCGCGCCCGCTTCCCCGCCCGAGCAGGGCCAGTGGCCCGGCTTCGGCAAGCTGGCCGAGCAGAAGGGCACGGCGGCCATGATCCCGATCCTGATGCCGCAGATGCTGACGACGAAGACGCGCATGGCCGACCCCGCGCTGGTGGCGTTCATCGGCGGCATCGTCAAGAAGGGGTCCGTCAAGGCCGCCGTCGGCGGCGGCAGCACGCTCGCCAACCGCCCCGACTCACGCCCCACGCTGGCCCACGTCAAGGTGCCGGTCCTGCTCCTGGTGGGCATGGACGACCCGATCTATGCCGTTGAGATGCAGAAGATGATGAAGAAGCTGGCTTACGGCTCCAAGCTGGCCGTTATCCCCGGCGCGGCCCACGCCGCCATCATCGAGAAGCCCGAAGCCTGCGACCGGGCCATCGAGAGCTTCGCCGCCAGCATCCGCTGACAAGGAGAAATTCTACTTTGCATACCAAAACACGTTCGCGGGGCGGCCTTGCCGTTCTCGCATTCGCTCTGACCGGCTTGGGCGTAGTGCAGGCTGCTCCACTCAAGCCGGACCCGCAGATGAAGGCGGTTCTTGATCAGCTCAAGGCGCTTGGCGGCAAGCCGATTGAGAAGCTCTCCGCCGCCGAGGCCCGCAAGCAGCCCGGCCCACCCGACGCCGTGAAGGCTTTGCTCAAGAAGCGCGGACAGAGCATCGCCCCGCAGCCGGTGGCTAAAGTCGAGGACCGCACGGTGCCGGGGCAGGGCGGCGCGATCCCGGCCCGCGTCTACACGCCGGATGGCGCCGGGCCGTTCCCTGTTGTGGTCTACATCCACGGCGGCGGCTGGGTGATCGCCAACATCAACGCCTATGATGCCTCCTGCCGCGCTCTCTGCAACGACGCCAAGTGCGTCGTCGTTTCGGTCGGCTACCGCCAGGCGCCCGAATATAAGTTCCCCGCCGCGCACGAAGACTGCTATGTGGCGACGCAGTACATCATGCGGAATGCCGACCAGTTCGGCGGCGACCCCAAGCGCGTCGCCATCGCCGGCGAGAGCGCGGGTGGCAACCTGGCGACCGCCGTTTGCCTCATGGCGAAAGCCCGTAGCGGGCTGATGCCGATCCATCAACTGCTCGTTTACCCGATCACGAACTATGCTTTCGACACGCCCTCCTATCGGGAGAATGCCAACGCCAAGCCGCTGAACCGTCCGATGATGATGTGGTTCTTCAGCAAGTACCTCCGCACGCCCGCCGATGGCCGCAGCCCGCTTGTCTCCCCGCTGCGCGCGCCGAGTCTGGGCGGTCTTCCCCCGGCGACAGTCATCAACGCGCAGATTGATCCGCTGCGTTCCGAAGGGAAAGCCTATGCCGATAGGCTGCGCGCGCAGGGCGTCCCGGTCTGCTACCGGCTGTACCCCGGCGTCACGCACGAGTTCTTCGGGATGCGGCCCGTTTTGGACAAGGCCAAAGCCGCCGATCGGGATGCGGCCCGTTTTGGACAAGGCCAAAGCCGCCGATCGGGATGCGGCCCGTTTTGGACAAGGCCAAAGCCGCCGAGCGGTTCGCCGCCGACGGCCTGACGGCGGCGTTCAACAAATGATGCACTTGTCACGAAGTCGGAGCTTTCACAAAGACAAAGGCCATGCCGGAAAAAACATCCGCCGACCTGCTGATTGACCTGCTCGTGGACAAGTGGGGCGTCCGGCACATCTTCGGGCTGCCGGGCGACGGCATCAACGGCATCATGGACGCCCTCCGCAAGCGCAAGGACGACGTCCAGTTCATCGGCGTCCGCCACGAAGAGGCCGCCGCCTTCGCCGCTGTCGGCTACGCCAAGTTCAGCGGCAAGCTGGGCGTCTGCCTCGCCACTTCGGGGCCGGGCGCGATCCACTTGCTGAACGGCCTGTACGACGCCAAGATGGACCAGACGCCCGTTTTGGCGATCTCCGGGATGCAGTATTCGGACCTGCTGGGGACGTTCTACCAGCAGGACGTGGACACGGTCAAGCTGATGAGCGAGGTTGCCGTCTATTCCGAGCGCATCATGGGGCCGGCGCACGTCGAGAACGTGACCAACATGGCCGTCCGCATGGCCCTGGGCTGGCGCGGGGTCGCCCATCTCGGCTTCCCGAACGATCTTCAAGAGGAGCCTGCCGAGGCCGCTCAGTTCAGCATGATGGACGTGCCGCACCACGTCTCGCAGGACTGGCGCGTTCCTATTGTCGTGCCGACCCCGTCCGACTTGCAGGCGGCGGCGGACGTGCTCAACGCGGGCAAAAAGGTCGCCGTCGTCGTCGGCGCGGGGGCGAAGGGCGCGCGGTCCGAGGTGGAACATCTCGCCGAGACATTGGGCGCCCCCGTCGCCAAAGCCTATCTGGGCAAGGACGTTTTGACCGACGACAGCCCGTATACGACCGGCGGCATGGGTGTCTGGGGCACTCCGCCGTCCGCCGAGGCTCTGCAAGGCTGTGACACGTTTTTGATGATCGGCTCCTCATTCCCGTATCTCCCATACCTGCCCAAGCCGGACGGCGTGCGCGGCGTCCAGATTGACTTGAAACCGGAGCGGATCGGCCTGCGCTTCCCCGTCGAGGTCGGCCTGGTCGGCGATGCCCGCGAGACGCTCACCGCCTTGCTGCCGCTTTTGAAACGCAGCGAGGACCGCAGTTTCTTGACGCAGGCGCAGGAGGGCATGGCGCGCTGGCGCAGGACGCTGCGCGCACGCGGCGAGAGCGACCGCGTCCCGATGCGCGGCCAGACCTTCGCCGAAGCCGTCAGCAAGCAATTGGATGACGACGCCCTTATTTGCGGCGACGCGGGGCAGAACACGTTCTGGCTCTCGCGCCACATCTCGATCCGGGGCGCGCAAAAGACGGCGGGATCGGGGACACTTGCGACCATGGCTTCCGGGCTGCCCTATGCCATCGGCGCGCAGGTGGCCTTTCCGGGCCGGCAGGTCGTCGCCTTTGTCGGCGACGGCGGCCTGACCATGCTGATGGGCGAGATCGCCACCTGTGTCAAGTACAAGCTGCCCGTCAAGATCTTCGTCGCCAAGAACAATGTCCTGGGCCTGATCCGCTGGGAGCAGATGCTTTACCTGGGCAACCCCGAATACGGCGTCGAGCTTCAAGACATTGACTTCGCCAAAGTGGCCGAAGCCTGCGGCGCGTCCGGCTTCCACCTAGAGCAGCCCGGCGAGGCGGAAGGCATGGTCGCGCTGACCCTGCGTTCGCCCGGCCCGGCTCTCTGCGAGGCCGTCGTGGACCCCTTCGAGCCGATCCTGCCCGGCACGCTCAAACCCGAACAGGCGGAGCACTACGCCGAGGCGCTGGCCTCGGGGACGCCCAATGCCGAGCGCATCGGCCTGACCCTGTTCCGCGATGCCCAAGAGCAGTCGCCCCAGGACGCGGCGACGCTGGAAAAGGCGTTCGCAAAAAAGGCGCCGGGCCTGCTGGCATCGTTGCAGACGTCGGCCCCGGCAGGCGTGAGCAACCCCTCGGGCGCGTCCGAGCCTGAAGCATCTTTGCAGGCGCAGGAGGACGGGGCGCCGGAGCGTAGTTCAGGACAATAGAGCCGCCACGGGTTGAAACCCGAGGCTGCCAAAAGCCCACCGTCCAGGGGACGGAAGACCGGGTGACGTAAGCCCTTCTTGTGTCGCCGCGACACTGGGCACTTTCCAGCCTCGGGTTTCAACCCGTGGCGTTCGTTGGACAAACACTTTGTACCCATGGAAACCACTCGCCTCTCTGTCCCTCTTGGCCCTCGCCGTCCTGCCCGCCCACGCGCAGCGCGTGGAGCGGGTCGCTGACTTCAACGGCCCCATGCTCACCGGCGTCACCGTCTCCCGCGCGGGCCGCATCTTCGTCAACTTCCCCCGCTGGGGAGACCCAGTGCCGTTCACTGTGGCCGAGGTCAAGAACGGGCGGGCCGTGCCATACCCCAACGCCCAGATCAACCGGATCAACAAGGCCAACCCTGGCGCGTGCCTGTATTCCGTGCAGAGCGTCGTCGTGGACCCGAAGGATCGGCTCTGGGCGCTGGACACGGGCAGCGTCAAGCTCGGCCCGAACGTCCCCAATGGCCCCAAACTAGTTTGTATGGACCTCAAGACGAACACCGTCACGCGCACGATCTTTTTTTCGCGCTCGGTCGTTCCTGCCGCCACTTATCTTAATGATGTCAGGTTTGACCTGCGGCGCGGCAAGGCGGGCATGGCCTTTATCACCGACTCGGGGGCCAAAGCGCCGAACGGCATTATCATTGTGGACCTGGCGACCGGCAGAAGCTCCCGGCGGCTCGGCGGACACCCCTCGGTCAAGGCCGATACCAGCATCACACTTAGGGTGGAGGGGCAGCCGTTTCTGGAGCGTAAGCACGGCCTGTCCCCGCAGAAACCCAAACTCGGCTCGGACGGCATCGCCATCAGCCGTGACGGCAAGACGCTCTACTACTGCCCGCTTATCAGCCGCCACCTTTACAGCGTGGATATTGATACCATGGTGGACCAGACGAAGAGCGAGGCCGAGGTGGATCAGACCGTCAAAAACCTAGGCGTCAAAGGCGCGTCGGACGGGCTGGAAACCGACGCCGGGGGCCGCCTCTACGCAACGGATTACGAGCACGCCCGCGTTCTGGCCGGGCCGCCCGGAGGTCCCTACAAGACAGTTGCCCAAGCGCCCTCGATCTATTGGCCGGATACGATGTCGGTGGCGGATAATGGGTATCTTTACTTCACCGCCAATGAGCTGCACCGGCAGCCGAGTTACCACAACGGCAAAGACCTCCGCGTCAAGCCGTACCGCCTGTACCGGGTGAAAGTCGGCGCGAAGCCGGTCTCGCTGAAATAGAACATTTTTCGGAAAGGGAAGACTTCAATGGCAGATGATACGACAACCAATATCAGCAGCCCGGAGCGCTGGAGCACCGCCATCCTCGGCGGCGGCCTAGCGACCTACGGCCTGCTGCGCCGCACCCCGGCCAGCCTCGCGCTGGGCGCGGCGGGCTTGTACCTGATCTATCGCGGCTCCACCGGCTACTGCCCCGCCTACGCCGCTGCCGGCGTCAACCCCGCCAATTCCGCCGGCGACCAGCAGGCAGTCCGCGAGAAGCTGGGCGACGTCGGCATCAAAGTCACTCATGCCGTCACCATCAGCAAGCCGGCGGCGGACTTGTACGCCTTCTGGCGCTACTTCACGAACCTGCCGCGCATCATGGACCATCTTGAATCCGTGACCGTTCAGGACGGGGGGCGCTCGCACTGGGTCGCCAAAGCGCCGCTGGGGAAGACCGTGGCGTGGGATGCCGAGATCATCAACGAGGTCCCGAACGAGCTGATCGCCTGGCAGTCCCTCCCCGGCGGGGACGTGGACAACGCCGGCAGCGTCCGGTTCAAGGACGCCCCTTCCGGGCGTGGGACCGAGCTGCGCGTGGAGATCTCCTACGCGCCCCCGGCGGGCAAAGTCGGTGCGACGCTCGCCAAGCTGTTCGGCGAGGAGCCGAAAAGGCAGCTTGACGATGATCTGCGCCACTTCAAGCAGCTCATGGAGACCGGCGAACGGCCCACGACCGAAGGCCAATCTTCGGGACGCGGCCCGGACAAAGACCAAATGAAGTAAGAACCCACCCCGCGACGAGTCGCGACCCTCCCGGAGCGGGAGGGAAAAGAGGTTCTTGCTTACGAAGGGCTACCCTCCTCGTCCTCCCGTTCCGGGAGGACCCCTGCGAAGCAAGGAGGTGGGTTCTGAAAGGTATATGTCATGAAAGCGCTCTGCTGGTACGGCAAAAACGACGTTCAGGTCAGCCAGGTCCCGGACCCCAAGATTCTGAACCCGCGCGACGCCATCATCAAAATCACGTCCACCGCCATCTGCGGCTCGGACCTGCACCTCTACAACGGCTTCATCCCGACGATGGAGAAGGGCGACATCCTTGGCCACGAGTTCATGGGCGAGGTCGTCGAACTCGGCTCGGCCGTCAAGAACCTTCAAATCGGGGACCGCGTGGTCGTCCCATTCACTATCGCCTGCGGCAACTGCTACTTCTGCCAGAACGACCAGTGGGCGCTGTGCGATAATTCCAACCCGAACGCCCTCATCCCCGATGAGGCTTACGGCTATTCACCTTCGGCTATCTTCGGCTACTCCCATATGTACGGCGGGTACGCCGGCGGGCAGGCCGAGTATGCCCGTGTTCCGTTCGCCGACGTCGGCCCGATCAAAGTCCCCGAGGGACTGACCGACGAGCAGGTGCTGTTCCTGAGTGACATCTTCCCGACGGGCTATCAGGCCGCCCAGTACTGCGGCATCAAGCCAGGCGATACTGTCGCCGTCTGGGGCTGCGGGCCGGTCGGCCAGTTCGCCATCCAGAGTGCCTACCTGCTGGGTGCGGAGCGGGTCATCGCCATGGACCACCTGCCGGAGCGGCTGAACATGGCGCGCGACAAGAGCCACGCCGACCCCGTCAACTACGAGGAGCAGGACAACCTGTTCGAGACGCTCAAAGAGATGACCGGCGGGCGCGGCCCCGATCACTGCATTGATGCTGTCGGCCTGGAGGCGCACGGGCATGGGCTGGGCAACATTTATGACAAGACCAAGCAGCTCGCACGGCTGACCTCGGACCGCTCCAACGTGCTGCGTCAGGCGATCCAGTGCTGCGGCAAAGGCGGTACGGTCTCGATTCCGGGCGTCTACGGCGGCTTCCTGGACAAGTTCCCGATGGGCGCGGCCTTCGCCAAAGAACTGACGTTCAAGATGGGCCAGACGCATGTCCAGCGCCTGCTGAAACCGCTGCTTGCCCACATCGAGAAGGGTGATATTGATCCGACGTTCATCATCTCGCACCGGATGACACTGGACGAGGCCCCGCAGGGCTATAAGATCTTCAAGGAGAAGACCGACGGCTGCACCAAGGTCGTGCTGAAGCCGTAAGAGAATAGCCCCCACCCCCGGCCCCTCTCCCGCTTGCGAAGGCTTTATTGGGATGGGGAGGGGCCGGGGGTGGGGGGCCTACCGCCATGAACAAAACCACACGAAACGCCCTGCTTCTTGCCGGCCTCGTCCTCGCGGGCCGTGCGCTCGTCCAAAAACGCCGCGAGGCCGACCTGACCGATCAGGTCGTCCTGATCACCGGCGGCTCGCGTGGCCTGGGGCTGGCGCTGGCGGAGGAGTTCGGCAAGCACGGGACGCGGCTCGCCCTGTGCGCCCGCGATGCGGGGGAACTCCAGCGGGTGCGGGAAACGCTGGCGGGGCAGGGGATAAACGCCCACACGGTCGTCTGCGACCTGACCGACCCCGCTCAGGCGGCGCGGCTGATCGCGGACGTGACGGCGCACTACGGGCAGGTGGACATTCTGGTGAATAACGCGGGCATCATCGAGGTCGGGCCGGTCCAGAATATGGCCCGGTCGGACTTTGAAGACGCGCTGGCCGTGGACTTCTGGGGCGTCCTCGACCCCATCCTTGCCGTCCTGCCGCAGATGCGGGCGCGGAAAAGCGGGCGGATCGTCAACGTCACGTCCATCGGCGGCAAGGTTGCCTTCCCGCACCTGCTGCCGTATGTCGCCGCCAAGTTCGCCGCGACGGGGCTGTCCGAGGGGCTGCACGCGGAACTGGCCCGCGACGGGATCACCGTCACCACCATCGTTCCCGGCCTGATGCGGACCGGCTCCTACGGGAATGCCTTGTTCAAGGGCGACAAGCCCGCTGAGTACGCCTGGTTCAGCCTGGGCGACAACCTGCCCGGCGGCTCCATCTCCGCCGAGCACGCCGCGCGGGAGATCGTCACGGCGGCCCGGCGCGGCGAGGCCGAGCGCATCTTATCAATACCGGCCAATCTGCTGGCTCGCCTGCATGGGCTGGCCCCCGCCGCGACGAGCGGCCTCCTGACGCTGGTGAACAACCTCGTCCTGCCCCCGCCTACGGAGCAGCCGGGCGGCTACACGGCTTCTCAAGGCAAGGATGTCGCCCCGGACGTCCCTGTGCGCCCGCTGTTTGAGGCGGCGACCGGCCTGGGCCGGGCGGCGGCGGAGCGGCTGAATCAAAATCCCGAGGGTTAGCCGCGCCTTGCGGCGGGCGGGTTTCTGCCGCCTCCCGGCGAGTCTCTACCGGGTTATGCCGATACGGAAAGCCGCAAAAGCTGCTCATCCCACTCGAAGTTGCAGGACATCAGCCTTGACAAGCCCATGCTGGTTCCAGGGCCGAACCCTGGGCGCACTTACGCCGCTTTGCCGATCTCCGTCGCTTCCGCCACTTCGTTCAGCTTCCCGGTCTTCACGTCGTAGATGTAGCCGTAGATGGGAATGGTCTTGGGAACCAGCGGGTGACTGCGAACCCGCCGGACATCATCGGCCACGCTGCCGGCGAGGTCTCGGATGGTCAGCCAGTCTGTGTAGTCGCCCTCGCGGGAGCCGGGGCCTTGCCCGACATCATGCCAGCCGGAGGCGTCCACGACCGCCGTTTCCAGGCTTTGGGCAAGCAGGTCGCGGATGATGTCATCTGTAAACAGCTCCATGCCGCAGTCCGTGTGGTGGATGATGAACCACTCGCGCGTGCCGAGCAGCTTGTAGGAGATGACCAGGGAGCGGATGGCGTCGTCACTTGCCCGCCCGCCCGCGTTGCGGATGACGTGGGCGTCGCCTTCGGCCAGCCCGGCGTACTTGGCGGGGTCCAGACGAGCGTCCATGCAGGTGAGGATGGCAAAGCGGCGGCCCGGCGGCAGCGGCAGCGCGCCTTTGTCGCCGAAAAGTTCGACATACGTCTCGTTGGCGTCGAGGACTCTGTTCAGTTCGCTCATGGGGTTATGCCTTTCTTGGTCAGAGACATCCCCGCGCCTCTTGCGGAGGGCAGGACTGTTTTTTATCTGCACTGTTTTCTATCTGCGTCATCCGCCCGTGATGGTCAGGGCCTTCGTCAAAACCACCGAACCCAGGGCCGCCCGGATCGTCACCGTTTTCGTCCTTTGGCTGTGGTAGGTGTTGATCGGGAACGTCACGCTGCTCGACCCCGCCGGGTCTGAGTTGTGGGCGAGACGATGCCGCCCCGGAGCAGCAGGCCAGGCCGGTCGTTGGCATGAAAACGCCCGCTTGACGCGGGACCGTCGAAGGAGACCCTCCCATTCACGCTGCCGTCGCCCGTTCCCGGTGCGCTGGCCTGGATCTGGACCGGGCTGCCCGGCTTCTCCGCCCCCGTGGCGATGTCAAAGGCGTGGAGGAAAGTCTGTCTGGTGTCGTCGTTGTCGGTCTTGGTGAGCACATAGAGCGTGCCAGTGGCCGGGTCACCCCGCTGACGCTGGCGGGCGTGAGGGTCGCCTCGGCAGTGTTTGCGCCCGTCCGGGCGTTGTCATTGTTTTGGGTCAGCACGGCGGTCTGGGCAAGGCTAGGGCATGGGCCGAACAGAGCAAGGCGAGGCCGAGGGAGGGCAGGAGCCTTGCGGGGCGGGAACAGGAGAAGCGGGAACAAGACAGCATGACAATGTTCTCCAGATACCGAATAGCAGCGGCCAGCCCGCATCGGCACAGACCCTATTCGTCATTCAAGCCCCGTTTCCTGCTGTCTTCTGACGCTTACACAAATTTGTTTACCGTTGTTGCAGCTTGAAGTTCGTTAGCCAGGGGCAGTACGCGCCTGCCCGAACAGGCACAGGTCGAGCACGACGCACCGGGCGCAGGCGGGGTTCTGGAAGAAGCAGCAGCGCTGGCCGTGCAGCATCAATACTTCGTGATTGTCGTAGACCTGCTGGGCGGTCCAGTCGGGCGGGAGCTGTGCTTCGAGCAGGGCGTGGGATGGGCCGACATCTACCTTTGGCCCGATCAGGCCGAGCCGGACGGCGACGCGGTGGTGGTGGCTGTCCACGGGCAGGGCGCGGCGGTGCAGGCGGCTGAAGGCCAGCACGGCGGCGCTGGTCTTGGGGCCGACACCGGGCAGCCGTTCCAGCCAGGCGCGTGCGCCGGGGACGGAGAGGTCTTCCAGAAAGTCCAGCGAGAGTTCCCCGCGCTCCTCGCCGATGCGCCGCAGAATCTCTTGGATGCGCGGCGCCTTCTGCTCCGGCCAGGTGCAGGGGGCCAGCGCCTCCTCGACGGCCCCCGTCGGCGCGTCGCGCACGGTGGCCCAGTCGGGGAACCGCGCCTGGAGGTTCTGGAACGCCCGGTGCGAGTCGGCGTTCTTGGTGCGGTGCGAGAGCAAGGAGGAAACGAGTTCGCTCAGGGGGTCCAGATCGTGGAAGTAGGCGATGGGGCACCCGTACTCGGCGCACAGGCGGTCGTGGACGAGCAGGGCTTTCTGAACAAGCTCAGGGCTGGGGACGGCGTGCGTGGTAGGCATGAAATATGCTACCACGCATAGGGGAAAGATTAACCCGGTTCTATTCCCGTCGCTCGCGCCAGGGATAGGGGCTTTTATGCCGCCTTCGCCAACGCCCGCACCCCGTCGGCACTCCGCGCCTCGTCCCGGTTCATCGCCTCGACCAGCGCCTTCAAAGTGGCTTCGGCCTCGTCGTGGGGGACCTGGCAGGTGCCCGCCGCCTCGTGGCCGCCGCCAGCGAAGCGGCGCATCAGGGAGCCGATGTGGGTGCGGGAGGTCCTGTTGAGGATGGAATGGCCGCAGGCGAAGACGCAATTCTGCCCCTGAAAGCCGTTGACGATCCAAATGGATGTGTTCGCTTCGGGGTAGGTCGCGTACACCAGGAAGCGGTTGCCGCAGGGAATGGGGTCCACACCGCGCATGTCGGAAATCACAACATTGCCCTCGGTCCACGAATGGTCGGCCAGCACCTCGCGGAACAGGGCGTCCTGCTCGAAGTAGCGGACGACACGCTCCTGGACATCGGGCAGTTCCAGAATCTCGCCGATGTTCATGGTCAGGCAGGCGTCAATCAGCTCGTACATGAGCTGGTAGTTGCTGATGCGGTAGTCGCGGTAGCGGCCCAGGCCCGTCCGGGCATCCATCAGAAACGACAGCAGGGGCCAGCCCTGCGGGTGCAGGATGTCGTCCGCGCTGAACTGCGCCGAGTCGGCCTTGTCCACCTCGGCCATCATCTCCTCGATGCCGGGGAAGCGGCTTGCGCCTCCGTAGTAGTCGTAGACGACGCGGGCGGCGGAGGGCGCGACCCGGCAGTCTCCGCCCCGGAAATTGATCTTGCCGACCACGCGCTCGACCTCGGTGGCATGGTGGTCGAACCACAGGCCGCAGCCGGGGACGTAAGGCACGTTGGTCAGGATGTCGTCTTCGGTCACGGCGAACTTGCCGTCCTGCAAGTCTTTGGGGTGAACGAACTGGATCGAGTCAATCGTCTCGACCTGCTTCAGCAAGACGGCGCAGATCAGGCCGTCAAAATCGGACCGTGTCACAAGGCGCATCGGTTTCTCCTCCGCATTTCTCACAGCCATTATTGGTGTTTTCCGGCGAAAGATTTAGGGGAAAAAGAGCAGCAAAGTGAATGCCTGCCGCGTTTAGGCGGCGAGTAAACATGGTAACTTTGACAGTAGAAAACACACGACAATACTTAGGAAGGTCAGGTTGAAAAACCGTGATTAACAAGAAGACAACGGCAGCTGTTGCCGCCTCGGGTCTGCTGCTGACACTGGCGGGCGCCGCAATGGCCGTCAGCCCCATGGACAAGATGTTCGCGACCAAAGCCGCGCAGGGCGGCATCGCCGAGGTCAAGACGAGCGAACTGGCCGTTCAAAAGACCCACAACAAGCAAGTGATGATGGTCGCCAAGCGGATGATCAAGGAGCACTCGGCGGCCAACGAGGAGCTGAAGACTGTCGCCCAGGACAAGAGCATGACACTCCCTGCGGACACCGACCCCAAGCACAAGGCCGCGCTCGCCAAGCTGTCTCGCCTTTCCGGCGCGGCCTTCGACAAGGCGTACATGGCCGGCCAGGAAAAAGACCATGCGGCAACCGTGAAACTGTTCGAGAACGAGATCGCGACAGGCCAGGATAAAGATTTGAGTGGGTTTGCGTCCAAGAACCTGCCCAACATCGAGGACCACACCCGGATGATCTTCCAGGTTGGCTCCAGCCTCGGCGTTCATTCCACCATGATGCCCAAACTCAAGCCCGCGCTGATGCCCGGCAGCATGAACGGCAAAAACATGTAGTGTCGGCCCAAAAAAGCCCCACGGCGATGCCGTGGGGCTTTTTCTTAGAAAGACGGACGACGATGGCGGACGATCTGAAGAAAGGCGACCATGTCAAGTGGGACACGCCGCAGGGGGAAACCGAGGGCACGGTCGAGGAGAAGCTGACCGCCCCGACGAAGATCAAGAAGCACGAGGTCAAGGCGTCGCCCGACAACCCGGAGTATCTGGTCAAGTCCGACAAGTCCAGCAAAGAGGCCGCCCACAAGCCGGACGAGCTGAAAAAGGGGAGCAAGTGATGGCCGAACACAACGACGATGCCATCAGGGACTTCCATGCGGCGGTGAACATGACGGCGGGCCAGATCGAGAAGTGGCTGGGGACCGACCAGTCGCAGGAGGTCGGCCAGAAAAAGGATGGCGCCGAGGAGTCCACGGGGCACCAGTCGGGCCGGCGCATCATCGAGATCCTGCACAAGAAGAAGTCGGACTACACCGAGGGCGACATCACGCACATGCAAAAGGTCGTCAGCTATGTCCACCGGCACCTGGCGCAGCATCCTGCGGGCGATGTCGAGGAGACGCACTGGCGCTACTCGCTCATGAACTGGGGCCACGACCCCTTGAAAGACTAAACCAGACATGGAAAGCCACAGCAAGATCTTCGGGCACCCCGCCCATACCATTCTAATCACCTTCCCGCTCGGCCTGCTGTCTACGGCGGTCATCTTCGATACGCTGCACCTGCTGACTAAGAACCCCAAGCAGGGGGAGCAGGGGCTGGCCTTGACCGGCGCGGGCATTTTGGGCGGGCTGGCCGCCGCGCCCTTCGGGACCTGGGACTGGCTGTTCATCCCGAAGGGGACGCGGGCGCGCGACGTGGGCCGGGTGCATGGCCTGGGCAATGTCGCCGTTTTGGGCCTGTTCGGCGCAAGCTGGGCCTTGCGGCGCGGTGGCCCCGCCAAACCCGGCGGCCTGCCGTACCTGCTGTCCCTGCTCGGATTCGGTCTCGCGGGCCTCACAGGCTGGCTCGGCGGCGAGCTAGTGGACCGGCTGGGCGTTGGCGTGGATGATGGGGCGAACCTGGACGCACCCTCGTCGCTGTCCGGCCTTCCGGCGAATGCCGACAAGGCTTAGAACAGGGAACGCCATTGGCAAAGCCGCTGAAGGAACAAGTCGTCGTCATTACCGGCGCGTCGTCCGGCATCGGGCGCGAGACCGCTTTGCAGTTTGCCGACGAGGGCGCGTCAGTCGTCCTTGCCGCCCGCAACGAGGAAGCGCTGGGCGAGGTCGCGGGGCAGGTGCGCGAGCGGGGCGGGCAGGCGCTGGTTGTCGTGACCGATGTCGCGCTTTGGGCGCAGGTGGCCCGCCTGGCGTCCGAGGCCGCCCTACGGTTCGGGCGGATTGACACCTGGGTCAACAACGCCGGCATCAGCGAGTACGCGACGTTCGAGGATATCCCCGTGTCCGAGATGGAGCGAATTATCCAGGTCAACCTGCTCGGCACGATGTACGGCGTCAAGGCCGCGCTGCCCGTCCTGAAGCGGCAAGGGGCGGGGACGATCATCAATGTCGGGTCGGGGCTGGGCGTCCGGTCCATCCCTTTGCAGGGGACATACTGCACCTCCAAGCACGGCGTCAAGGGTTTTACCGAGGCGCTGCGGATGGAACTGGCGCACGACCACCCGAACATCCACGCGACCCTGATCCTGCCCGCCGCCATCAACACGCCGTTCTATGACAACGCCCGCTCGCGCATGGGCGTCCGCCCGAAGGCCATGCCGCCGATCTACGAGGCGGGGGCAGTCGCCGAGGCCATCGTGGTCGCCGCCTGCCACCCGCGCCGGGATGTGTATGTCGGCAGCGCCAGCAAGTCACTGGCCGTACTGGAAAGCGTCGCGCCCGCTCTGACGGATCGGGTCATGGCCCGCACTCTCTTCCAGATGCAGAAGAAATGGGACGAGCCGGGCGACAACGCGCCGGACAACATGGACGCGCCCGTCCCCGGCGCTGGAAAGGTCGCAGGCGTCTACGGCAAGCAGTCTCGATCCGCCAGCGCCTACACGCAGATATTCGGCCTGCATCCAAGCCGGGCGCGTCTTCTGGGCGCGCTGGCATTGGGCGCGGCGGCCTGGGCCGTGACGAGACGCGGGCGTGCATAAAACCGTCCACGAATGGGTAACTTAGAGCCAACGCAAACAGACTTTTTCCCGAAAGGAAACGCAAGACAATGGCGGAATATACGCACACAGCAGCCGTGACCATCAACGCTCCGGCCAACCAGGTATACCATCTTTTCACCCACTTCAATGACTTCCCGAAGTTCATGTCCTACATCAAGGAAGTGACCTATAAAGACAGTCAGACCAGCCACTGGGTCGCCGATGTGGTCGGCTCCCACGAGTGGGACGCCGTGAACGAGAACTGGATCGAGCACAAGCAGATCGGTTGGCGTTCGACCAGCGGGCTGACAAACCACGGCGTCGTGACATTCGAGCCGGTCGGCGACAGCCAGACAAAGGTGAACGTCAGTCTCAGCTACGATCCGCCCGCCGGTGTTCTGGGCGACGCGGGCGAGAAGCTGGGCGTCGGTAAGGCGTTCGAGCAGAAACTTCAGACCGATCTGGACCACTTCGCCCAACTCGTCGCGCAGACGCCGAATGGCGCGCTCGATCCTGAATCGTCGAATTACCTGTTCCACGACGACAGCGCAACGGCGAAGGGCAAAACAACTGCCTCGCAGGATTCGACGATGGGCGACAATACATAGAAGCTCCCCAGTCCCAACCGTGGGGAAGTGAAAAGAACGGCCCGGCGGATACTCCGCCGGGCCGTTTTTCTTTGTGCATGCTCATATGGATTTAGAACTCGTATTGAGCCTCAAAGCCTCACCCCAATAAAGCCTGCGGCTACACGAACTGAGACCGATCCTAATCCAATCCTAACTTGCGGAGGCAGATTTCGTGAACTCACTGCCGCGACTTCAGGTGCCCACAAAAAAATGAACGACCTGCCTAAAAGGCTTTTTATGAAGGCTTTCCCAGCCCACATGCCGAACTTACTGCCGCCCTGCCCCCGGACGAGGGGCAGACAGGAGAAACCCATGTCACACCCACTTGCGGGCAAAGTCGTTCTCATCACCGGGGCCAGCTCGGGCATCGGCGCGGTGACCGCCCGCGCCCTGGCGCGATGCGGCTGCCGGCTGGCCCTGGCCGCCCGCTCGGCGGACAAGCTGGCCGCCCTTGCCCAAGAACTCGGCCCGGACGCGCTGGCCGTGCCCGCCGACGTCACCCAGAGCGCGGACGCGGCGCGGATGGTGGACCAGACGCTGAGTCGGTTCGGGCGCATGGATGTCCTGTTCGCCAATGCGGGCATCTACATTCGTGGCCCGATTGAGGACAGTGGACCCGACGACTGGGCGCACTTGCTGGACGTCAATATCAACGGTGTCCTGCGCGGCTTTCATGCTGTCCTGCCGTACATGACGGCGCAGGGGTCCGGCGACATCCTCGTCACCAGCTCTATCTCCGGCTTCGTGGACATCCACGGGGAGCCGATCTACAGCGCCTCCAAGCACGCCATTCAAGGATTGGTCCACACCCTGCGCCGCCAGGTCGCCCCGTCCGGCGTCCGCGTCATGTCGCTCGCGCCGGGCATGGTCGCCAACGAGCTGTGGAACATCACCGACGAGGCCGAGATCGCGCGGCGCGTGGCCGAGCGTTCCTGCCTGCGCTCCGAGGATGTGGCCGAGGCCGCCGTGTTCATGCTGTCCCAGCCCCCGCACGTCACTGTCCGTGACCTGGTGCTGCTGCCGCAGGGTCAGGACTTGTAGGGGCGCCGCTTGCTGCGCCCTTTCTTCTGCCCTCTCTTTCCGGCACGGCCACGCGAGAGGGCGCGGCAAGCAGCGCCCCTACAGGTTCATAAGGAATCAACCATGCCGATCCAGACCATCGAGTCCCTGCCGCGCACCATGCGCGCCGTTGTCTGCCACGCGCCCGAAGACTACCGGCTGGAAGAAAAGCCCACGCCCCAGGCCGGGCCGGGCGAGGTCGTGATCCGCGTGGACGCGGCAGGCATCTGCGCCTCCGACGTCAAGTGCTTCACCGGAGCGCCGATGCTTTGGGGCGACGAACACCGCGAAGGCTACTGCCAGGCGCCGATTACGGCGGGGCATGAGTTCATCGGCACGGTCGTCGCCCTGGGCGAAGGCGCGGCGGAAGAGTACGGGCTGGCGCTTGGGGACCGGGCCATCTCCGAGCAGATCGTTCCCTGCTGGCAGTGCCGCTACTGCCGGCGCGGCCTGTACCACCTGTGCGCCGTCCACGACATCTACGGCTTCCGCCGCCGGACGCCCGGCGGCTGGGCCGACTACCTGAAGTTCCCCGTCGGCGCGATTAACCACAAGGTGCCCAGCAGCCTGAAAGTTGAACACGCTGCCCTGATTGAGCCGCTCGCCTGCTCCATGCATGCCGTCCGGCGCGGCGGCATCGAGTTCGGCGACATCGTTGTCGTGGCGGGCTGCGGGACCATCGGCTTGGGCATCGTGGCTTATGCCGTTCGAAAATCCCCCGGCGCGGTCGTCGCCATTGACCTGTCCGACGACCGCCTGGCGCGGGCTAGACAACTCGGCGCGACGCACACCCTCAACCCGCGCTCGCAGGACGTGGTCCAGGCCATTCTGGACATGACCGAGGGCTACGGCTGCGACGTCTACATCGAGGCGACCGGCGCTCCTGCCTCGGTCGAGCAGGGCCTGCGCGCCATCCGCAAGGCCGGGACGTTCGTCGAGTTCTCCGTCATGGGCGCCCCGGTCACGACCGACTGGACCGTCATCGGGGACACTAAAGAACTGACCATCCGGGGCGGCCACCTCGGCCCCCACTGCTACCCCAGCGTCATCCAGTCCCTCGCCTCCGGCGCCGTAGACGGCAGCGTCTTCGTCACACATGAGTTGGCCTTGGAGGACTTCGAGCGCGGCATCCACCTCGTCTACGCCGGCACCGAAAGCCTCAAAGTCCTGCTCAAGCCCTAATCCTAAATGTCCGAGAGGGAGGAGAAGATGACGCCCAGTGAAACGAGAGCAGCAAAGCGGATCAAAGAACACGTCGCGAACTTAGGCAATCCAGAAGGGGAGATAGCCCGCCGCGCTGAGGATTCGCTGATACGCTACTACGGCGGCAGAGCGTTGGAGCCACTGATTGGAGCCTGCGCGGACGCGAACCCACAGGTACGTAGCCGGGCAGTGTGGGCGCTAGGCAAAACCCGCTATCCTCGCGCCTACGAAACCATCCTGCGCCTCACGGACGACCCCGAAGGGTATGTGCGCTACGACGCGGCGATCGCGCTCGGCGTCCTGGGAGACGAACGTGCAATAGCCTCCCTCGTCGCTCTGATGCAGAAGCCTGACGAGCAACATTGCGTGGATTCTGCGGCAGCAATGGGCTTAGACAGGCTGGGCCAGCCTGCGGTGCCTGCGCTGTTGAATGTTTTGCAGAGCGGCTCGAACGAGGCTCGCCGTCTTGCCGCCAGTGTGCTCGGCAGCATCGGTGATAGAGGTGCTGTTGAGCCACTGGCACGGTTCCTCACCCATAGCGACAAGGACCTGCGGATCGCGGCCATTGAGGCGCTGGCGCAGCTCGGCGGAAGCGACTGCCTTGCCCTCCTCCAACCTTGCCTGCAAGACCCCGTGCCGGAAGTGCGTGAGACAGCGGAATACTGGATCGAAGAGATGCGCGCTGAATAAAAAAGCCTCCGGTGTGACTTCTTTCACAGCGCGGGTGTGACGGCCTTCCCGTTGTCCTTCCCCGGACGCGGCCATACTAGAGCCATCAACCGAGCCGAACCGCTCCCCGGAGAAGACCATGCAGAACAGCGCCGTTTACAACTCGTCCTTCAACACAGCCGCCGTCATCGCCGCGCCCGCTGCCAACATCCCTTGGATGCCCCGCCTGCGGCGGATGCTGGCCCGCCGGTGGGACCTGCTCGGCGTCCTGAGCCTCATGGCGTCGAGCGCCGCCTATGGCGTCTACGCGCTGGCCGGCACGGGCTTCTAGGCTGCTTGCCATAGGCATTTGCAGAACCGGCGGTTGAAACCGCAGCAACCAGAGCACAAAGCCCGCCTGCGCGGGCTAGGATGGTTCTGAACCTGCGAAGGCAGGTTTCGTGCTCTCGTTGCCGCGAATTCATTCGCCCGCCAGAACTCCTGTCTGCATCAACCGGCATTCTAGCTCATGCCCGAATATCTTGGCCGCCCGGTCCAGCGTCGAATCCAATGTGCCCGTCTCCTCGCCATGCGCGATCAGTGCGGACGCGAAGCGCGGCAGGAAGCCGAGCCGGTCCGGGTACAGCGGGTCGCCCTCTTTAACGCGCTCCCGCGCCTCCAATATCCGGTCCCGCTGCACCGTCGGCAGCAGGGTGGCGACGTGCTCCACCGTCCGCAGGATCGGGACCCCCGACGAAAGCATCAGCCCAAATGTTTCGCAGAACAAAAGCTGCGTCACCGTCTGCTGATACGGCGACAATGCCGCCCAGTCGTCCGGCAACGGCTTCTCCGAAGGGTTGAGCAGGAAGACGCCGCGTTCGCCCTCGGGGTCGCGCCGCATCAGCGTCCATTCCTTCGTCATCAGCTCCGCCGCCCGCCCCAATGTTTCTTCTAGGATGCCTGCGATCTCACCCGTCCGAACCATGCTGCGGTAGAACGGCGAGAACAGGTCCGGCCGCTCGGCCATCGCGACGGACAGCAGATGGCCGACTTCTACGCGCTCCTTCAAGACGAGGGCGGCCTCGCCATAAGGCGCGGGCAGATCGCCCAAAATAACCAGCGACCGCACCAGAGAGATGCCCGCCGAGATCAACTCGGAGAACTGATAGCTGAACAGCACCGACGCCAGCGGCGTCGGCAGGCCGGGAGCGGGGTAGGTAACGGAATTAGGTGTCATCGGTGTCTCCATTCTCGTCGGGAGCCTGCCAGCGGCAGGTGGGTCGGCCAAACAGCGAGTCCTCGTCATCAAGGAGCAGCCGGCGTAGTTGCTTCCGCGCCCGGTACAGGCGCCCTTCTACCGTGCTGACGGCAACGCCCGTGAACGCCGCAATCTCCTCATAAGACGCGCCCTCCCAGACGTGCATCAGCAGCGCGACCCGGTTGGCGTCCGGCAGCGAGGCCAGCGCCTGCCGGAGCGCCCGCTGACGCTCCCGCGCCAGCAGGATCGCCAGCGGCTGAAGAGCCGCCTCGGCGGGCAGCCGTGACAGGCCCTCATCGTCCAGCGATAGCAGTTCGGGCCGAGGGGGCCGGTGCCAATCCAGGCAGGCGCGGGCGGCGATCCGCTTCAGCCACGCCAGAAAGGCACCTGGCTCGCGCAGTGTCGGCAAAGCCGCCCAGGCCCGTGCCAGCGCCTCCTGCGCCAAGTCCTGCGCCGCCTCCCGGTCACTCGTCCGCAGGAACGCCATCGCCCGCAAGGCCGCCCGGTAGCGCTCCGCCAGCCGGTCGAATGCCGCCCGGTCTCCCGCCCGCGCCCGCCGCACGAGTTCAGTTTCCTCGCACTGTTTTTGCTCCACACAAGAAAAGACGCCGGGCATCGCCAAAACCGACGCGCCCGGCGCAATTTCTTTCGCTATCAATGACATGGGCTATCTGCTCCCCCCGGCGAGCCGGGGTGGGTTTTGCCCGTTTAGGCCGTTACTTCCCGCAGACCTCAATCTCGCGCAGGGTGGCGACGCGCGGCCCGGCCTGGCCGCCCGCCGTGGGGACATCCTTCGTGGCCCCGCCGCCGAACGTGGCGTCGTGGATCAACAGCCGGACGCGGCGCGTCGTGACCGGGGGAAACGAGAAGGGAAAGACCCAGCGGTCGCTGAAAAAGCTGTCTACGGTCGTCCGGTTGTTCGGCGTGTAGACGGGGAACGTCTTGGCGGGTTCTTGAACCCGTTTCAGCGTCTTCCAAACGCCGCCCGCGTCGTACTGGAACTCGAAGTCGAGCAGGGTGGACTGCGCCTGCCAGGGCGGGGACGCATACACGACGGCGCGGGCGATCTTGCGGGCAGTGGGCAGGGTCAGCGTCACGAACAGAGGCTCCGAGGGTGCTGTCGCCGCCTGCGCCTTGTCCCACGCCCCGCCGTCGGTCCATGGGCCGGTGCCGCTGACCTGCGAGTAGTACCAGTTCTCGAACTGGCCGTTGTGCAGCTTGTCCAGGTCCTCGGCCTTGCCCGGCGCGTCCACTGCCACGCCGGGCAGCCGCGCCAGGTTCGGCCCGTAACCCATTGGCACGACCGAGAGCGTCTGCCCCGCCGCCGGCTCGACGTAGACCGGCAGTTCCGAAACGGGCAGCGTCACGCGCCCGCCCTTGACCGATAAGGACGCCGCCACGCCGAACGGCGACACCGTCCGCAGCGTCTTCCCGCCCCGCACGATCAGATTCACTTTCCCATACGGGTCGCCCGCGCTGAGGAACGCCGACACGCGCTTGCCCGGCCCCGCGAACTCGCTCCCCAAATACTGCGCGTTGCCCGCCGGGCCGAAGTCATAGGCTTTGTGGAAGTTCGTGCCGTACAGCTCTTCCGACCAGACTCGCAGCAGGGACGCGGCGGGGTTGACGCTCCGGTCTTCGTTCTCCCACCACGTCGGGAAGTCCCAGAAGCCGTGGCTGGTGTCGTACCAGTAGTGGTTGTGCTCCTTGGGGATGCCGTGCTGCTCGTAGACCATCATCTGGTCCATCGTCCACCGCCCCTGGAGCCGGGGCTGGTACGACCCGTACACGGCGGCGAAGTACCCCTGCTCCGTCTGCCACTTCTCGATCTGCCCCAGCCCGTACTTGTCCAGCAGGGTTTGCAGCGTGTCCAGCGCCGTCCGCGCCATCTCCACGTCGCCGTTGACCGTGTTGTAGGCGTGGAACGAGAAGGCGTCTATGGACTTGCCGCCGCCCGCCTTCAAAAAGTCCTCGATCCAGCCCAGCATGTGCCCCGGCGGCGCGATGCCGACCGTCCCCGGCCCCATCACCTTGAGCCTGGGGTTGACCCCCTTCACCGTGTCATAAAACGGCTTCATCTCCTTGACGGCGAAGTCCGTTCCCGTGACCCCGCCTCCGTTCGGCTCGTTGCGCGGCTCCCAGTATTCGACATCGTTCTGGAACCGAGCCACGATCTTGCGGACGCCGTCCAAATCCTTGGTGCCGTTGCGGAACGCCACCATCAGGACCCGCCTGCGGACCGGGTCATAGGGCAGGTACAGCTTCTTGTCAATAGCGACCTCCCCTGTGAGCTTCTGAATCGCCTCGTCCGGCTTGCTCGCGTCCGACACGGACAGCCGTTCCGGCCCCATGCCGGTCACGTCCCGCGTCGGCTGGTCCCCGATGCCGTCCCCGCCCCCCGGCGCGTCTTTGGGCGCCAGCGGCGGGAAGTGCGGGTCGCGCCGGAACACGGCGATGTTTGTCCCGCCGACGATCTTCCCCCACGGCGGTCCCTGGTCGGCGTCCCCGTAGACATACAGCTTGTACCACCCCGGCCCCAGCGCCTTGACCGCCAGCCGCGCCCCGCACCGGCCCTGATCCACCAACGTCCCATAGTAGTCCCGCACCGCGTAATGCGTCGCCGGCCCCTTGCCGCCGACCACGAACGTGGCCTGTTCACCCACATAAAAGATCGGGTTCCGCCGCCCCGAATCCAGCGTGACCATGTTCGGCGGCGTCTTCCAACTCCACCCGCCCGCGCGGGCAGGGTGGGGGACAGAAAGAAGCACCAGAGCAGCAAAAACAGCGACTATGATTGGAATGAGGCGTTTGAGCATGTCGGCGATCCTTTCCCGCCCTGAACGGCGGGGCTATAGAAGTAGAAGCATAATCCCTGACCATGCCCTGAAGGGCACGGCTACCCGGCGCGGACGCCAAGAAGTGCCTCTTCGCGCACTGTAGGGGCGCTGCTTGCCGCGCCCTCTTAGCCCCGCGAAGCGGTGCTTTCTGGCCGAAGGCCGATTAGCCGTGCCCTTCAGGGCATGGTCAAGGATTATACGATAAAGCCACCATGAAGTATTGTTAGGTTGTTGCTGTTCCGCCCAGGTATGGGTTCTGAGGCTCATGGCTGGCAATCCACTCCCGAAACTCAGGCATCGCATAGCGAACCCCAAGTATGGGCGTCTCTGGATACTCTGGATGGTACTTGGAGCGCAGGTAGGTCCACCAGGCCGCGACAGTCAATGGCCTCTCATCCTCAAGTTTATGCAGAGGACAGTCGGAGTAGGTGCAGGTGAAATAGAAGCCTTCAACCTGCTCAGTCATGGAGACTCGTTCACACCCCAGACACCACATATATTTTGGATGTGTATCAGCGTATAATGGCAACAGTGTCACCCCTAGCCAAACAAACCATTCACCAGGCCGCCGTCTACAGACTACCCGCCCGGCTTGCCTGGACTTGCGAGCACTTTTCGGAGTTGCTTGAGAAAGGCAGCCGCGTCTAAGCGCACGAGCGGGCGGGGGCTGTTCCGTGCAAGATTTTCCAAGACTTTGATCGCTCGCGGGTCGCGCGTTCCTGCCAGAGCGAGCGTGGTGTTCACCTGTACCCCCTCGTCCGTGCTATTGGCGTAGGGAAGGATCGCGTTATACAAACGGCTCCGCTGAGAAGGTGTCAGCCGTTTAGGCTTGTGTCCGGGTGAAGCGTAGGTATGGGCTAACACCAAATCTTGCGCCTGGACTGCGTTCTTGGAAGTGTTCTGGACAGGTAGGGACTTCAGTTGCTGAACGAGGAAGTCTACGTCCCTATCCGAAATCGTTTGCGTTGTGTTGATGCCGTTTTGAATCTTGACCAGATGCAGGTAATCCTGTTCGGCCATGACCCCTTGCTGCTGGTAAAGAGTGCCCTGCTGTTCATCCGAAAGATGAACTATGTGCGCTGGGGGTGGGAATCAGGGGACTGAAAAGCCTCTTTGATGTGACTGCATCCCGTGAGGGCGGCAAGAATCGGAAGCGTTGCCAAGCAGACGTGGGTGAATTGAACGACTGTGGATTGGGGTGCTCTCATTGACTTTCCTCCATGTGCTATGCTGGTGCTGAACGATTCACTTCATAGTGCTCTGTATCTTGACACGCGGCTTGGAGAAAAGTTGCACTTGCCGCTCACACGGCCTTGTTTCCGCCCTCCCTTTCTAGCCAAACAAGCTGTTCACCAGGTTGCTGTCCACGAACAACGTCTGCCGACCGGGAGTGGGCTTGCGCCGACAGCTACTACCAAATCACGTTCACAGGATAGTGCGCGAAAGCGGCGTCTGCACTCGCCAGGACCGCGTTTTCGACACTCGCCTGCGCGATGAGCAGGCGATCAAACGGGTCTTTATGATGCAGGGGCAAATCGTCCAGCGCAAGGATGTGGGCCAGAGTGACCGGCAAAACTTGGATCTGATTTGTCCGCTGCTGAGTCTCCACCAACGTTTTCAGGGGAATCGTCAGCATGAGTTTCCCCGATTGGACTTTGATCTGGGTTTCCCAGAGGCTGATGACGCTCAAAAGCAGCGTCGTCTCCGGGTTTTCAAGTAGGGCGCGAACTCTTGCGGATAAGCGTTCCGGCTCGTTTGACCACCAGAGGAAGGTATGTGTGTCCAGAAGGGTGTTCATTCTTGTCCCAGCCAGAACTCGTCCGGCAGCGGCGCGTCGAAATCCTCACTCACCCAAATCTGGCCCCGATTTAGACCGGCGACACGCGGCGCGGCGGTCGGCGTGGCGGGGGTGGTGGAAAGCATCTGGCGCACCTTCTGTTGTAGCAGCGCTTCAGCCTCCTGCCCGGTTTGTGCTGCTTCCGCGCGGAGGCGCTCTTCCAAATCGGGCGGTAGTTCCAGCATTACAGTCATCGTTTCCAATCCTTTCTAGCCGAACAGCGAGTTCACCAGGCCGCCGTCTACGGACGGCGTTAGTAGCCGTTGTCACTGCCCCCAAAACGGAAGCAACGGCTTCTGATGAACCGCTGTCCAGTAAAAGAAAGGCGACGAAATCGCCAAGCCCAGGACCGCCTGCGTGTAGGCAAACACCGCATAGTGCCGTCGGATGAGCATACGACAGAACCACACCTCCACTGCCACGGTGTCGGCCACAAGAAGAAGTACCGAGCCACGGCTGAAGTTCATCCAGCCCACGAACTGCGGGCCGATGTGAGGAACGAGCGCCACGGAGAACGCCAGGAGAGTGACGACCTCAGCCCAAATAATTACGCTCATAAAGTAGAGCCAGATGCCAACAGGCACGGCGGCGAAAACCCCTGAGACGATTTCAAGAACTGTTCGCCACGGGCGAGAGCCATCTCAGTTCTTTACCATCAAGATTACCCCCGTTTCTATCCGAACAGTGAGTTGACCAGGCCGCCGTCTACGGAGATCGTCTGGCCGGTCAGGTAGCTGGCCTTATCGGAGGCAAGGAAGGCGACGACATTCCCCAACTCGCGCGGGTCGCCCAAGCGGCGCAGGGGGATCGCCTCGGCGGCTTGTTGTGCGACTTGCTCCACGGTGTAGGGGGTGCCCTCGGCGCGGGCTTCGTAGACGTGCTTGATGCGGTCGGTGTCGAACGAACCGGGGCAGACATTGTTGACCAGAATGCCGTCGGGGGCTAGTTCAATAGACAGGCTTTTCGCTAGGCCGATCACGGCGGGCCGGAGGGCATTGGACAGAAACAGGCCGGGAATGGGCTGCTTGACGCTGGTGGAGACGATGTTGATGATGCGGCCCCCGCCGCGCTCCTTCGCATCCGCCAGGTGCGGGACGGCCGCGCGGATCAGCCGCAGGACCGGCCAGAGCGTGCTGTCCAGCCCCGCCTGCCAGTCCCGCTCCGACAGGTCGGCGAACTTGCCCGGTGACGGCCCGCCGCCATTCGTCACCAGGATGTCGAGCTGCCCGAATCGGGCCAATGTCGCCTTGATCAAGCGGTTGATGGCTTCAGGGTCCGTCACGTCCCCCGCGACCGTATGGACATCCGCGCCCTTGACGGCCATCACCTGCCGGATCGCCTGCGCTGCCTGAGCCAGCGCTTCGGGCCGCCGCCCGTTGATGACGACGCGGGCGCCTTCGCGCGCCAGCGCCTCGGCACAGGCCCGCCCCAGGCCCTGAGAAGACGCCGCGACGATAGCGACCTTGCCGGTCAGTCCAAGTTCCATGTGAAGAGTCCTTCGGGCGCCGATGAGCGCGGGGTATTGTAGCGCGGAGGAAGGGGATTGTCAAGGAACCCGCCGCGTCAGTTCGCCACGAACGTGAACGGCTGTGCCACCGGCTTTGGAGCGTCCCCTCCCGGCGTGGCCCCGCCCGATGCCGGGACAGCCTCGCTGTGGAAGGTGACGAGGGGGGCGATGGACGGGTGGTGCTCGCCCTCGACGATCTCCAGGTCCGCCGCCGCACCCGGTCCCCGAGGCTGGTATACGAATGTCACCCTGTTGACTCCTCGGCGCAGCTTCATCGTGATGTTCTGGTCAAGCACCCCGGAGAACGACCCATGCCGTACCCCGTTCAGCAGCACCGTCACGCGCGCGTCGCGCAGGCGGCCCCGCAGCCAATGCGAATGCGCCGTGGGCATCGCGCGCCCCTGGAGCGGATCATGGCCGATCAGTGGGTCGGATGAGGCGGGCTTTGCGTCCCCCAGCAGCGGGTCCGTCGTCGCCTGTCCTGTGTCCCCCGCCAGAGGGTCCGCCGACCCGCCTGGTGTCGAACCGGCAAGTACGGCTGCCGGGGGGGTGCCTGCTCGCCCTACCCGCGCTTGGTGGGGCCTCCCAGGGGGTGTCCCGCTGTAGGGCCGGTCATTGCCGCAACCGGTCAGCAGGAGCAGGGCCAAAAGAAGCCCCCCGGCCCCCCCTAATGGGGGAGTAGGACAGGGCCACAGATGGTGTGTTCTGGCTCCCCCAGAATTGGGGGCCGGGGGGCTGCTCATACGATCATCCCCGCGCCTACCGTCTCGTTCGTCGCCTCGTCAATCAAGATCAGGCTGCCCGTCGCCCGGTTGCGGCGGTAAGAGTCGAAGAACAGTGGCTGGGTCGTCCGCAGCGTCAGCCGCGCGATCTCGTTCAGGCCGACGTGGGTGTCGTCCTCGTTCTTGTCCAGTGTGCTGATGTCCAGCTTGTATTGGACAGCCTTGACGATGGCCCGCACCTCCCGCGTCGTGTGCTTGACCGTATACTTGCCGTTCGGGACCAGCGCCTTCTCGCCCAGCCAGCAGACCATGATGTCCAAATCCTGCCCTACCTGCGGCGGGTCGTCGGCGGCGACGATCATGTCGCCCCGGCTGATGTCTATCTCATCTTCCAGTGTCAGCGTCACCGACATCGGCGCATAGGCTTCGCCTAGCGCGCCCTCGAACGTGTCCACGGACTGCACCCGCGACCGGACTCCCGCCGGCAGGGCCAGTACGGCGTCGCCGGGGTGGAAGACGCCGCCCGCGATCCGACCGCCGTACCCTCGGTAGTCGGGGAACTCGGGCGACTGAGGACGGATCACATATTGGACGGGGAACCGCGCGTCCGTCAGGTTGACGTCGTTCTCGATAGGCACGGTTTCCAGCAGCGACAGCAGGGCCGGGCCGTCATACCAGTCCATGCTCTCCGAACGATCTACCACATTATCCCCGTGCAGCGCGCTGATCGGGATGAAATGCGCGTCCGTCACGTCCAGCCCCGACGCGAACATTTGAAAATCCCGCCGGATGCCCTCGAAGACGCTCTGGTCGTATTCCACCAGGTCCATCTTGTTGACGCACACGACGATGTGCGGGATGCCCAGCAGCGAGGCGATGATCGCGTGCCGCCGCGTCTGCTCGATCACCCCTTTGCGCGCGTCCACGAGGATAATCGCCAGGTTCGCCGTGGACGCCCCCGTCACCATGTTCCGCGTGTACTGGATGTGGCCCGGCGTGTCCGCGATGATGAACTTGCGCCTGGGCGTCGCGAAGTACCGATAGGCCACATCAATCGTGATGCCCTGCTCGCGCTCCGCCCGCAGCCCGTCCGTCAAGAGGGCCAGGTTGACGCCCTCCTCGCCCCGCCGCTCCGTAGACTCGCGGATAGCCTCGTACTGGTCGTCAAAGATCGCCTTGCTGTCGTACAAAAGCCGCCCGATCAGCGTGCTCTTCCCGTCATCCACGCTCCCCGCCGTCGTGAAGCGCAGCAAGTCCATATCCAAATAGCCCGTTGTTGAAAAATCGTCCATTGTGCCTCTAAAAAATACTCGCCGGGTCAGCCACCGTCACGCCCGGCGCGAACGTCGCCAGCCGCGCGAAGTGCCGGACGTTGAAGGTCAAGATATGCGTGAGGCCGTAGACATGGCAGACCGCCGCCAGCCGCGCGTCGTGAACCTGCTTGCCGACCACACCCGCCGCCTGCACCAGCGCCTTCCACGCTGGATAGATGTCCGCCGTTTCAGGCAGGAGCAGGAACTTCTGCTCAAAGGCCTTCGCCTGCGCTTCCACAACGGACGGCGACAGTCCCAAGCCGTTGGCTTCCACTGGGCGTGTTCCGCCGTTGCGGAACTCGACCAAGTTCTGCGGGGCAATATGCAAAGCCTCGCCACGCACTTGCAGACGGGAAACGGCGGCATTGGCTATCGGGTACTGCGGTTCGCTCGGATTGGCGATCCGAAGCAGCAGAGGGGTGTCCGCCAGGTAGCTCACTGCCGGCGTCTCCTAAAGATGGTCGTCGTAAAGGGAGTCGCGGCTGACCTGCTCATCCGTCAGCGAGACTCCGCAGTCCACGGCAATGCTTCGCAATTGCCTCTCCCAGTCGTCGCGTGGCGGTGGCAGGGTAGCTCGGTAATCAATGGGCGCAGGCGCGCGCAGCTTCGCCAGCGCCAAAGCCTCTGGCGTCATTCCCGTTTTCTCCGCTTCCTGCGTCAACATCTGCTCAATGTCCGGCGTCAGTGTGATTGTCATTTCCCACCCCTCCCTTCCATCAGATACCCCTTGTCAATAGCATCCTTGATCATCGCCTCGGCGTACTCCCACAGCCCCGTCGCCCCTTCCGCCATGTGGCCGTTGTGGGCGATCACCTGCGCGCTCGTGACCCCGTGTTCCCGCCAGGAGCGGCCCTGCGTGTGGTAGTTGTGCAGCATCGGCATCAGGCGGTCCAGGGCGGCGGCGAACCGCGCTTCGGGCGTCGCCCGTGCCTCGAACTCCTCCCAGAGCCGGTGCATCTCGTCGCGCTGGTCGTCCGGCAGCAGGCCGAAGATGCGCCGGGCGGCTTCCTGCTCCCGCGCCGCCTTGCTTTCGTTGCCGGCCACATCGTAGATATAGGTATCCCCTGAATCGATCTCCACCACGTCATGCACCAGCAGCATCTTCAGAACGTGTCCCAGGTTGACCTCGGCGTTGGCGTGTTCGGCCAGCAGCATCGCCATGACGGCCAGGTGCCACGAGTGCTCCGCCGAGTTCTCGTGGCGCGGGTCGTTCAGCAGATACGTCCGCCGCAGGACGCTCTTGAGCTTGTCTGTTTCGAGCAGAAACGCGATCTGCTGTTCCAGCCGTTCCGTGTTCAATCTGTAAAAATCCTTTGCGCTCTGCATATACGCCATACGTCCGGCCAAAAGAATGAGTGAATGAATTCACTCGCCCCCCTACTGATAAAACTGCTCCGCGTTGAGCCAAATATGCTCCGGCGTCTCGCCGAAATAGAGGGAGGCGCTCCGCTTGAGGCGAAGGTTCATTTCTTCCTCGTACATCGCATCGCGATCCGTGCCATGATACGCTACCCGCCCGCGCCGCACGTCCTGGTTTTCGTCCATTTCGGGGTCGGCGATCAGTACCCACTCGCCGTCAAAGCGCGCCTCCATCTCCGCCCGCGTCAGCACTTCATTCATAGAGTAACCTCTTTTGTCTCTCGCAACGTGTCCGCCAGCGACCCGCACTCATTCGGATGCACCTGCCGCAGACGCCGCCAGTCCGCGACGTTCTGGTCGTCCAGCAGCACGTCCGGCTTGGGCAGGAACGCCGTGAAGCAGTCCGTCAGTCCGAACTCCTCGGCGCTCGCCTGCGCGTAGTCCGCGCCGCCGGAACTCCAGCAGTAGAGCGCCGCGCCCAGCTCGTGCAATTCCCGGATGTGCCGGATGACGGCGGGAATCGGGATGCGCTTCGTGCCGTAAGTGCGGACGAACGTGTCGTCCACGTCTACATAGATGACAGGAGCCGGTGGCGCAGTGGGAGCGTCAGTCATGGCAGACATCTTGTTTTCTTGTTAACGCCGGAGCGCGACCCGATCCGGTGTGTGCCCCGGCATCGGGCGCAGTGTCACCACTTGGCTCGCCTGTGCCTGCGCGGACGGGTGGGGGCGCAGGCTAATGTCTACGGTCGGCGGCGGGACAGCCCCCGCGCTCGGGTTCCGGCGCGTCAGTGCGACCTGCACGGGGCGGGCGTCGCCCGGCCACAGCCGCAGGCGGCCTACGAACGGCAGGCCGCCGCCTTCCGTTATCTGCCGGGTTACGTCCTGGCCGCCGATGTGGAAGCGCACGTCCCAGGCGTGGCGTGGGTCATTGACTCCGTGCCATTAACTCCCGTGCCTGCTGGTACTGGTCATAGCCAGACACATCAGAAATACCCTTCCTTCTTGCGGTCTTCCATCGCCGCCTCGGAGCGCCGGTCGTCCGCCCGCGTGCCGCGCTCCGTCGTCCGCGTGGCGGCGACCTCCTGGATGATCTCCTCCACGGAATTCGCGGGGGACAGCACGGCTCCCGTGCAGGTCATGTCGCCGACGGTTCGAAAACGCACCTGGCGCAGTTCGGGCGTCTCGGTCGGGCGCTTGTTCAAATAATCCGAGTCGGCCAGCAGGTTGCCGTCGCGCTCGATCACCTCGCGCTGGTGCGTGAAATACAGGTCGGGCAGTTCGATCCGCTCCTGCAAGATATACTGCCAGACGTCCATCTCGGTCCAGTTGGAGATGGGGAAGACCCGAAAATGCTCACCCAGATGCTTGTGGCCGTTGAACAGGTTCCACAGTTCGGGACGCTGCCCCTTCGGGTCCCACTGCCCAAACTCATCCCGGTGCGAGAAGAACCGCTCCTTCGCCCGCGCCTTCTCCTCGTCCCGGCGCGCACCGCCCAGGGCGACATCCAGCTTCAGCTCTTCGACAGCGTCCAGCAGCGTCACCGTCTGGAGCATGTTCCGGCTGGCGTTGTAGCCCTTCTCCTCCACGGCCCGGCCCCGGTTGATCGAGTCCTGGACGTAGCGGACGATCAGCTTCGCGCCGATGGTCTCGACCCAGCGGTCCCGGTAGTCCAGCGCTTCGGGAAAGTTGTGCCCCGTGTCAATGTGCAGCAGCGGGAACGGGATGCGGCCCGGCCAGAACGCCTTGCGCGCGAGGTGGCTGAGGATGATCGAGTCCTTGCCGCCCGAGAACAGCAGCGCGGGCTTCTCGAACTGTGCGGCCACCTCGCGGATGACGAAAATGGACTCGGATTCGAGTTCTTTGAGGTGCGTCAAATGATAAGAATTATGATAAGAATTCACGGTCTGGGTCATAGCCTTTAGTTTACCACAAGCGAAGTAGTAAAAGAAAAAGGCTCCCCCTCAGGCGAAAGTTCCCGCAGAAAGACCGGGCCGCCGCCGGTGAACATTCAGGCCGCTCCGTCGTCATCAAACCAGGCGCTCGAAAAAGCGTCCGAAACAAACAAGAAAGTGAAGTACCCGATGAAGATCTTTACCACCAAGTATATCGCCCCCGCGCTGCTGCTGGGCGCCCTGGCCCTGCCGGCGACGGCGCAGACGCCCCCGCCGCCCCCGTTCCATCACCACGCAGGCGTCAACGCCCGCCTGCACGAGCAGCAGGAGCGCATCCACCAGGGCGTGGGAAGCGACCAGCTCACCCGCCGCGAACAGTACCGGCTCGACGTCCGCGACGCGCGTATCCGCACCCAGGAGGGTCGCGACCGGCTTTCCGGCGGCAAGTTCACCCCCGCCTAGCGCCGCCACATTCAGCGCGAGCTGAACGGCAGCAGCCGCGCCATCTACCACCAGAAGCACGACGCCCAGACCCGCTGAGACGGGACGCGCTGACGCGCCCGGCCTTCTGGAAGACGATGAAACAGCGGCGGCTCCATTCGGAGCCGCCGCTGCTGTTTGAGAAGCCCCCCAAAGAACCCCCTGGCCCCCAATAATGGGGGAACAGGAGGGGCCGCCTCAGCCCAGCGGCAGCGTGGGCGCGTCCACCGCCCGACTCTCCACCGTCCCCGCCTCGGCGTCATAAATCGCATAGCGCGGCTTGACGATGCCGTCCCGGCTGTAGCCGACGGCCCCGACGCAGACGATGTAGCGGTCCCCCGCGTCCAGCGCCAGCGGCGCGTTCGAGATCAACGGATACTCCGTCGCCTGGCAGGCATGGTCGCTCCACTCCCCAAATAGCAGCGGGATGTGGGCGTGGCCGACGAAAATCATCCGCGCGTCCGTCTCCCCCAACACATTCCACGCCTCGAACACGTCCAGAATCTTCGCCTTCTTCCGGCGCGGCGAGATGTGCGTGTACAGAATGTCGCCCTTCCGAATTTCCTCCGGCAGCGCATCCAAATAGGCCCGCACGTCCCCCGCCAGCGTCACCCCATGCGTCTCGTCGTGGTTGCCCCGCACCGCCGGGATGTGATGGTCGCGGATATACCGCACGACCTCCTCATCCCCATCCCCGCCGTCCACCAAATCGCCCAGGCACAGGACGCGCCCGCACCCCGCCGCCCGCGCATCCTCCAGCACGGCCAGAAGCCCCGCATAGTGGCCGTGAATGTCCGAGATCAGCGCGGTTCGGTGTGGGTTCATCTTGTGGATGCTCTCGCTTGTGGATGCTCCCGCCTACGATGTTCAAATGACTGCCACGCCGTTTCGGTTCAGTCTGGTACTGCCGTGCGTGTAAGCTACTGCCTGCAAGTTGACCATGATTACGTCGTAACGCTGCATCCCGGTCCCGGTTTTTACTGTCGGGATGAGTTCCTTGATCTGCCCTATCGCCTGTTTCTTATGTACCTTGCAGATGACTACGACGGCGTCTCCGGGCGATAACTGATTGAACAGGCCACGGCTGATGGCATACCCATCCCCTCTGCCGGTCGCTACCGTTTGGTTGAAACTCTGCTTCTGGTTTTGCTGCACTTCTGAGTGCGGCGCGTGGATGACGAGAGTGGGCATGTTCAATCCTTCAGCGGCACGGAATACGCGGCTTTTCGGCTGACGTTTCTCAGGCCACTTTTTCCAGTTCGCTCACCCCCGCACGGTGAATGATCGGCCACTGTCTCTTGGTCCAGCCTGGAAACAAACTCTCGCGCCTCTGCCAAGACACGCCTGATTTCACTGAGCGGCCCCGCCGAGGTCGTCGCCAAGAGCGCGGCATCTGTCTCCTGCGCGTGACGGCGTAACCCCTCCAGCGTATCCGCCCACTTCGCGGCGTACTCTAATGAGGCGGCGAGTTCCTGCGCGTCTTGGATCATAGGAGGCATAATCTTGCCACGGATTGAAATCCGAGGCTGAAAAAATCCCACCGTCCCTGCGAGATGACCTGCCACCGAATTCTCGGCTTCTTGCGTCCCCTGGACGCTGGGTACTTCGGAGCCTCGGGTTTTAACCCGTGGCAAGCGCTGTGATATATCAGTTGCCTGGGAGCAGCCCCCGCCCTGCCAGGGCGGGGGCCGGTTCTCGTTCTACTTGTACCCCGGCAGGTACTCGGCTTCGGCGTCGAAGAGTTCCAGGGTCATGGCCTTGATCTCGGCGGGGGAGCAGCAGGCTGCCGTCAGCGGGTCCAGCATCAGGGCGTGGATCGCCGCCTCCTTGCTGCGCTCGATGGCCGCCGTCGCGCCCAGGTCGTACATCCGCATGTTCCAGTCGCACAGGGCCGCCATCTGCGGCGGCAGCGCCCCGAAGCGCGTTGGGTTGATGCCGTTGGCGTCAATCATGCAGGCGACTTCCACCACGCCGTCGGCGGGCAGGTTGCTGATGAGCGTCCCGGACCCGTCGCCGTTCGAGTTCAGGACGTTGCCGTGGATGCGGTGCGGCACGTCCTTTTCGCGCGCCTCGATGATCCACGAGCCGTATTCCCACGACCGCTTCTGCTCCAGCCCGATCTCGCCGTTCAGCATCTTCAGCCGCGTCTCGTCGGCGCTCCGGCGCCAGTTGGGCCAGTTGTCGGCGTAGAACGAGGTCGTGCCGTCGTAGCCGTTCCGGGTGTATTTTTCGATTAACTCTGGGCGCTTGCGGTAGTAGGGCAGGTACTCGGAGAGGTGCCCCGACGACTCCGTAATAAACGCCCCGAAGTGCAGCATCATGTCTTTGCGGACGATGTCCCCGTCTTCGCGGCCCTCGCCCTCCCCATATACATCCCGCTGGGCCTTCTCCATGAGGATCGGGTACAGGCTTTTCTCCTGGTGCTCCAATTTGGTGAACCAGGCCAGGTGGTTGATGCCCGCGCACTCCCAGACCATCTCCTCATAAGGGACATTGGCCCGCCCCGCCAGCAGGTGCCCCGTCCCCTGGACCGAGTGGCACAGGCCGACGACCGGCATGAATGATGTCCGCGCCGCCGCCAGGCACATCATGGACATCGGGTTGGTGTAGTTCAGGACAATGGCCTGCGGGCACAGACGCTCGGCGTCTTTGAGGATGTCCAGCCAGACAGGGATCGTCCGCAAGGACTTGAACAGGCCGCCCGGCCCGATGGTGTCTCCGATGCACTGGGAAACGCCGTATTTCAGCGGGATGTCGTTGTCGAAGCGGACCGTCCCCGTCCCGCTGACCTCGACGCAGATGATGATGTAGTCCGTGCCCGGCAGCACCTCGGTCCGGTCCGCCGACGACTCGACTTTCCAGTTCGATTTGCCCTGGAACTCGATGACCTTGCCGATCAGCTTGTGCATCGTGTCCAGGCGGTTGGTGTCAATGTCCACCAGCGCGACCGTCCCGCCCTGCTCGCCGGGGATTTGCAGGATGTCCCGGACGAGGGTGGGGGTGAACCCGGACCCCGCGCCCATGACCGTGACCTTGATGGGCCGGCGCATCTGCCCCGGCAGCCCTTTCCCCTCTGCCGACTTCGAGTGGGCGATATGCCCCGACTGCTCCTCTTCCACCACGTCGGGCGTCGCGCCCTGTTCCATCTTCGTGTCTTCCGTCCCGGCTTCGATCTTCTTGTCCAGCGTTGCGGTCATCGCAAAGGCTCCTTGTCGTGAATAACAGCGTTCTCCCCTGTCTTTCGCGACGCGCGGCGGCGAGTCCTGCACAATCTCGCCCCCCGGCCCCGAAGCCTCGCGGAGTATGTGGGTTGCACTCTTAGAACACGCCTCTCGCCGCCTCTGCAACCACCCTGCCTGATTTATGCCGCAAAGCCCTTGACACTCTCAAAAGGAGAGAAAATGCTGTCAAATGCAGTACAATCTCACCGAGGCTTTTTTATGGTTTTTTCTATGACCGACGCGCTGGGTTTGGTTCGTGGATTGGTTGCCCTCCCCGGCCCGCCGGGGCAGGAGGGGCGGGTACGGGAGGCGGTCGCGGCCCATGCGGACCGGCTGGGGTGCGCGCGCGAAACGGATGCGCGGGGCAACCTGCTCGTCTCCCTGCCCGGTGCGGGGCATGTGCCGGCGCGGCCCGAGGTGGTGGTGATGGCCCATTTAGACGAGATCGCGCTGCTGGTCGTCGGTGCCGAGGCGGACGGGCGACTGGCGGTGACCAATCTGGGCGGCGCGTACCCGTGGAAGTGGGGCGAGGGTCCCGTGCAGATACTCGCGTCAGGAGAGGCGCTGACGGGCATCCTGTCGTTCGGGAGCATCCACACGAACGATGGGGGCAGCGTCGCCGCGCAGGCGCGGGAGCGGGCGCTGACGTGGGGGGACGCGCGGGTCTGGACAGGGCTTTCGGTGGAAGAACTGGCGGCGCGAAATGTCCGGGCGGGGACGCGCGTCGTCCTGCACCCATCGCGGCGGGCGTTGACGGAGCTAGGTGAGTTCGTCTCCGCCCCATTCCTGGACGACCGGGCGGACCTGGCGGCCATGCTGCTGGCGCTGGAAGAAGTGAAAGGACTGGACCCCAGCCGTGTCCTGTTCGCGGCGACCGCCGCCGAGGAAGTGGGCGGGCACGGGGCGCTGTGGCTGCTGCGGCAGCACCCGGCGCGGGTGGGGATCGCGCTGGAGATCGGGCCGCGCGTGCCGGAAAGCCCCTTCGCCCTGGACGACCAGCCGACGGTCTGGGTCAACGACGGCTACAGCGCCATGCAGGCGCAGGACATTGACTTGGTGGCGCGGGCCGCCGAGCGCATCGGGCAGACCCCTCACTTTCAGGCTCTCTCGCGGGGCGGCAGCGACGCCTCCTGCGCGGCCTCGCATGGGCTGGTCGCCCGGCCCATCACGCTGGCATTCGCGGCGGAGAACTCGCATGGGCACGAGATCATGCACCGCAACGCCGTCCCAAATCTAGCCGCGCTGCTTTCGGCCACTCTGACGGAAGTTTTGACGGAAGTTCTAGAGGAGGGGAACGGTGACTGATATTTTCGAGCTGCGACTGAACCCGCAGTATTACGACTTCGACCCGTCCGGCATCGCGCACAACGTCGTGTACATCCGCTGGCTGGAAGACGGGCGACTGGCCTTCCAGAGCGCCAGCGCCTGGCCGCCCGCCCGGCTGTACGCCGCCGACATCGCTGCTGCGCTCACCCGGACCGAGATCGTCTACAAGCGGCCCATCCGCCTGTCCGACCCCGTCACCGTCCGGGTCTGGGTGACGCACGTCGGCAAGTCCGCCCTGTCGCTGGCCCTGCGCTTCTTCCACCCCGAAACCGGCCTGGAGTACGCCCGCGCCGAGCAAAGCGGCTGCTTCGTCCGCCGCTCCACAGGCCGACCCATCCCGATGCCCGCCGAGTTCTGGGAGTTCTGCCGGTCATACCTCGCCCGCGTCGGGCTGCCCGAGGATATTGGAAAGTGAACTTTTTGCCCGCCGCCGATGTTATAAGGAGCAAGAGGTAACCAAATTATGACCCTGACACGCCGCGACTTCCTGCGGAATTCCCTCGTCGGGACCGCCGCCGTCGGCGGGGTGCTGATCTTCAGCCGCTCCGGCCTGATGGGGATCGCCGACGCCAAGCCTGCCCCCGCGCACCACTTCGCCGTCGTCAAGACCGACGCTGAATGGAAAAAGATTCTAACCCCGACCCAGTACCATGTCCTGCGCGAGCAGGGAACCGAGCCGGCCTTTTCAGGCCAGTACGAAGCCAAAGACAAGGGTATTTACGAGTGTGCCGCCTGCCACAACTTGCTGTTCAACACGGATACGCAGTTCGACTCGGGCACCGGCTGGCCGAGCTACTGGAAGCCGCTGACCAAGGCCAGCGTCTTTACCCAGACCGACAGCAGCCTGGGGATGAGCCGAGACGAAGTTGTTTGCGCCCGCTGCGGCTCGCACTTGGGCCACGTCTTTGATGACGGCCCGAAGCCGACGGGCCTGCGCTACTGCATGAACTCGGTGGCGATGAAGTTCGTCAAAAAGCCCTAGCGTCATGCCGTGCGGGGGAAGAGGGCCGGGAAACCCCGGCCCTCTTTTTGCGTCTGCGCCTGCTCGGTTTGATGGATTTTCCTGCGGGGCACACCAGAACGGCAACGATGCCGTGAAGGAGACCGCCATGACACTTTTAGAGCCGCAGGACCCGAAGACGCAGGAACAGGGGCCGCCCTCCGATGCGGAGCCTATCGCGCCGCCCGGCCACGAGGCCGACATGAACATCAAGCCGAACTACGGCGAGGACACCTATGTCGGCAGCGAAAAGCTCCGGGACCGCGTCGCCCTCATCACCGGCGCGGATTCGGGGATCGGCCGCGCCGTCGCCCTGGCCTTTGCCCGCGAAGGCGCGGACGTGCTGATTTCCTACTTGGATGAAGATGAGGACGCGCACGAAACTGCCCGGCTGGTCACCGAGTCGGGCCGCCGTGCCGTCGTCGTGCCGGGGGACATTTCGCAGGAAGCGCACTGCCGGCAGCTCGTCCAGCGCGCGATGGACGAGTTCGGCCACTTAGACATCCTGGTCAACAACGCCGCCTTTCAGCGGACGCACGAGAGCATCCAGGAGATTCCATCGGAGGAATGGGATTATACGTTCAAGACGAATATCTATGCCATGTTCTACCTGTGCAAAGCCGCTCTGGCGGTGATGCCTTCGGGCGGGTCAATCATCAACACGACCTCCATCCAGGCGTACCAGCCCGCCGCGTTTCTGCTGGCCTATGCCGCCTCGAAAGGGGCCATCGCCAACTTCACCAAGGCGCTGGCACAGGAAGCCATCAAGAGCAGGGTGCGCGTCAACGCCGTCGCGCCCGGCCCGGTCTGGACGCCGCTGATCCCGTCCACGATGCCGATCGAGAAGGTGAAGACGTTCGGGAAAGACACCCTGCTGGAGCGCCCCGCCCAGCCGTCCGAGCTTGCCCCGGTGTATGTCCTGCTCGCCTCGCAGGAAGCAAGCTACATCACAGGCATGATCTACGGCGTGACAGGCGGCGACCCGATAGCCTAGGGGATTGGATTTCTAGGGGGCGGGATTTATGGCTGCCGGGATGCGGGGCGGATCGCCGGCGCCAGATCGTTCGCCCCCAGCGGCAGCGGTCCCCGCAGCTCCCCTGCCGGGGCGGCCCGAGCCGCGCGATCACGTCAGACTGCTGGGCCGCCATCCCACCCCAGTGCGAAGCAGGCGAAGCCGAACGATTTCCGTCACTGCGTCTGTCTGTCACTGCGTCTGTATATAGATGGAGGAGGGATAATGTTGTGCCGAGGCCACGAAATTCTTGGACTTGTCATCGAAAAGCCCGTCAACAGTGGCACGAGGGCTGTAATCCGGGAAGACTTCTGCGAGGGCTTCCTGGCGATCGTAATGCAGTTGGCTTAAGCAGATCACGATCTTGGCCTTATCGTTAAAGATGAGATAAGCTCTCAGCAGCGAGACTTCGGCGTTGTGAAAAAAGTTTTTAAGAACATCCGGCTGGTAGTCGTAAGGAAAATTGATGTCGTGGATATGCACGATCACGCCGGGGGACAGACGGGGGAGTACTTCCAAAAAAAGGTAGTTGACATCACCCCCGGCTTTCACCGTGTGAGACGAGTCGATAAACAGGAGGTCGCCCGCGCCTAGAGCAGTAAATACGTCATACGGCACTGCCTGCACTTTCTCGCGAACAAGCTGGATGCGCTCCATCTGCTGGAGTTTATCGGACGGATAAGGCTCGACACAGGTGATCTGCGCTGTCTTCCCTGTCTCTTGCTCGTTTAGCTTCAGGGCGGCCATCATGCAGTAAGTCGAGACGCCGCTGCCTACCTCGACGATTCTTTCGGGCTTGTAGTGGCGGATGACAGCGTGGAGCGCCTGTGCCTCGATAGGCCCGAACCCCGGCCCGAACTTTTTGGCTACCCCTTCATGATAGGCCTTATTTCCCAATGACTCGCTCGTGTAAGGGCCGCAGATGGTTTTGAGATTATCAACCTGCTGATCCACATCCACATTGACTCCCGGCATCTCCGATCTCTTCGCCCAAACGCTTTTCGTCTTCTCCAGTTCGATTAGGTTTGGAAGCGCCGAGTAGTAATGCACCGGGAGCACATGGATTCCGATGCGGGTGCCAAGCTTATGTCCGACCAATATCGCTTGTTTGAGGAAGTCTTTGATTTGTCTCTTCATGCATTACCTTTGCTAGGAAAGTGGTGTTTCTCAGTGCATGTTACCACACTTCATGTTGGGTGTGCAACGAAAGGAGCTGGAATTCTCACTCAGAATTTTCACATCGGTGCAAAAAGTGGAAAGGAACTGAGGCTCTGGCGACTTCGGCAAGCATCTCAGCGCAGGGCTGGGGCCGGGGCGAAGGACTGCTGGAGGGCGTGCAGATCGCGCTTCAAACGAATCATTTCAAGCTGTGTCATCACCAGACGACTGAGCGACTGGAGAGCGTCTTTCTGCTCGGGCGTGAGGGTGCGCGGGACGCAGTCCACGACGCAAAGAGTGCCCAGGGCGTAGCCGTCCGAGGTCAGCAAGGGTGCCCCGGCATAGAATCGGATGAAAGGCTCCCCTGTCACCATCGCGTTGCGGGCGAACCGGGCGTCTGTCCGAGCATCTTCGACGATCAGCATTTCCGTTCCGACCAGGGCATGGGCGCAGAAGGACGCCTCGCGGGAGGTTTCGCAGGCGCCGATGCCACTTTGGGAGAGGAACCACTGGCGGTTGGTGTCAATCAGACTGATGAGTGAGATAGGTGTTTGGCAGATGAAGGCGGCCATCCGTGAAATATCATCGAAGACAGCCGCCCGCAGTAGTCCAAACGCGCCGTAGTGACGGAGCGCTTCCAGACGTTTATGTTCGTCTGCGGGCAGGACCGGGGGGGAAATGGGTGTCATGCCGTCCATTATCAAGCAAAAGTTCTTTCTACAAAGTACGACCTAAAAGTAGGACCTATCACATCTACTGGTTTTCTTTGTGCATAATCTGTGCCAAAAGGGGTGAATAGCGAAATGAAGCGCAAAAATTTGCGATCTGGAGGCTGAGACACTCCCACACTGCCCCCGTGAAGATCTTTGCCTTTACAACCGTTGCGTGTTCTTAACAATAATTTAACACAATCATAACATTTCCTTAACCTGTTTCCTCCTCCCGAATGAGTATCCTATAGGCAGTCTTAGCGGGAAGGAAGTCACGCCCAATGCCACAGCGTTGCCGAGGGTTTACCCTCATCGAACTGCTTGTAGTCATCGCTATCATCGCGATTCTCGCCGCCATCCTGTTCCCCGTCTTCCAGAAGGTCCGCGAAAACGCGCGCCGCACGGCCTGCGCCAGCAACTTGCGTCAAATCGGTCTGGCATATCTCCAATACAACCAGGACTACGATGAGCTGACGCCCATTAACAACCATGTCAGAATCCCAGGAGCGGGCATCGGCGGGCCGACCAACCCGCGGAAGTTCCTGAGTCAAGACTACTAGGACCACAGCGCCCAGCGGCTGGTTTCCGGCACCTTCACCCGCGACCGCGCCTTCGACGGCAGGCATGTCACTCGCCCCGACGGCATCCCCTACATCACCACAGGCGTGGGCGGCAAGGAGCTGTACGACCCGGATTTGGACGATAATCCCGCCAAGTGGCTCCACGCCGAGGACAACAACGCCGCGTACAACGCCCGCTTCCACTTCCACTCGTCCGCCCATTCCCTGACCGTCTTCGACGTGGACGGCTCGACCCTGACCATGACGCAGGTGGACGAAACGGGGCGAGAGATAGACCGGATTACCGTCGCCAAAGCCACCAAAGCATGAGGAAGGTCTGACGCAACAAAGGGACGCCTCACTGAAGAGGCGTCCCTTTGTTGTTGAGCGGGGCCGCGCGTGAAACTCAATCGGTCGGGAAGAAAACCACCTGGGGGGGACTCGAACCCTCGACCTAGAATTTAGAAGATTCTTGCTCTATCCAACTGAGCTACCAGGCGCTGTAACGGTCATGGCTGAAGAGAAGAAAGCGGGCGACGAGGCTCGAACTCGCGACAGCCGGCTTGGAAGGTCGGTGCTCTACCACTGAGCTACACCCGCACTTTCTCTCTTCATCTGTCAATCCAGCCACTTCTCACACTGAAACCCTGCATATTCTTGGATGGCCCCGTAGATGTTCTGAACGATCTCGGTCCGGTGGACGTTCACCCGGCAAGTTCCGTATCTCAGTTTGCTGATGCGTTTCTTCTGAGAATAAGACGAGAAGTAGTTGACTGTAGTTTTCCTGAGTTGCGTTCGCGGCAATCCCAGCCTCGCCAGCCAAAAATCTTCTATCCCACTCACCAATTCCTGAGCGTCGAAGCAATTGATGTAGACCGCAATTTCATGCTTCTGTACGCAGTAGCAGTGCTCCAGAAAGCGGACAAAAAACGCGACCATTTCTGGGTCGGAGTTGGTGAAGCCAACGTCGCAGCGACTCTTGCTCCCTTCGGCCCAATAGAGCATACAACCCGCCATGTGCAGCGGGTCGCCTTGTCGCGCTCTTTGGCGTCCTGCCGTTTGGTAGCCGACGCGGACAATCCGTGAGCGCGCTCGGCTCAATTGGCTTGAAAGCAGTTGCCGGTTGTACAGAGGGTTCTGTGCCGTCAATTGCGCGACCTGTGGCTCCGTTAGGACGATGTCTCTCACCCACGAACTAGCCGAGCTTTTCGAGACTTGCAGGCGTGCGGCGATCTCATTCAGAGACAAACCCTCGTCACGGCGCATCCGGCGCGCTTCTTGCTGTTCCGTCAGCTTCATTATAGGGTACTCTCTGTGTGCTATTATACGCCAGTATGCAGGACATTGTCAACAGAATCGAAGGCCGCATGAACGAACTTGAGGAACTTATCACCTTGCTGGGGCAGGACGCAGACGAGAACATCCGGGCCGACGCTGCCGAGATGCTGGGCGAAATTGGCGGAGCGCGCGCCGTCAGGGCGCTCCTCGCGGCGCTGAGTGACCTATCCTCTGTCGTGCGCGTCAGCGTGATCCTCTCGCTGGGCGAGCTGCGGGCAGAGGAAGGAAGGCCGGCATTGATGAGCGCACTGGGCGATAGCGAGGCGAACATACGGGGCGTGGCGGCGGTCGCCCTGGGTCAGATCGGGAACCGAGAGGCCGTCCCGCCGCTGCTGGCGCGGGCGGAGGACGAGGCGGCCGCTGTGCGTGGGGCGGTGGCCTGGGCGCTGGGAGCGCTGGGCGACGCGCGGGCACGGGAAACATTGGAGCGGCTGCGGACGGACGGCGACCCGGAGACAGCCGAGGCGGCGCGGGAGGCGCTGGGCAAATTGCGCGCTGGCTGAGGATGCTGTCAAAAATCCCGCCTTGATGGAACCGGAAACGGCCTGTTCTGGCGTACCCTAGAGCGGTCCTTCTCCATCGAGTGGGTTTACGGCTGACAATCACTGTGAATTGGATCATGATGAAGCGATTTCTGAAGATTACTCTTTCTCTGCTCTTTTTGGCTCTGCTCCTTTTGGGGGCGGCCCCCGGCGCGAGGGCCGCGCATCACCGGCATCACCGCCATCACGAGGCGAAGGCGCCGGAACAGGTCGTTCTCGACCTGACGCCTGTGGCGGTGCAGCCTTATGTCCTGCCGGACATGGCCCGAGACCCGGCGCGGTTCAATTTCCTGCGCCGGATGAACCTGGAAAACGGTGTCGAGGTGCGCTCGACACGCTGGATTCGACCCGAAGAGGTCACGACGCGCAACCTGTTCATCCTGGACGTGACGCAGTCGCTTGAAGGCGGCTTCGACTCGGTCAACCTTTATGACAAGGGGGTGCTGTCTTGGGGCGTCATGCAGTGGACGGCGGCGACCGACAGCCTGCCGCCCACCCTGGTCTACATCAAGAGAAGATTGATCGGGACCGGGCAAGGGCGTGTCTGGGACAAGGTCTTCGGGGCGCAGGGGCTGGATGTGGACGCGCGCGGCCTGATCGTCTACGGCAAGCCGCTCGCGACGCCCGGCGACATGCGGCTGGCGTTTCGCGGCTCGCAGCGTGTCGGAAACTACGATCCCAAAGTCACGAACTATTGGGCCACCGTCTTCGCCCGTGCGGGCCGGCAGCAGCCCGTCCAGCAGTTCCAGCGGGAGTATGCCCAGCGCGTCGTGGACGACGTCCTGACCCGGCCTCTGCCCAATGTTCCCTTCCACGCGCCCGGCAAGGACGCGACGGTGGCGGGGCTGACCGGGGGCGACCCCTACGCGCAGGCATTGGTCTTCGCGCTTTGGACCAACAACCCGCGCCACGCGCGCGAATACATCGGCGACGCCTCCCAGGCCGCCCGCGCGGCTTCGGCGGCGGACAACCCGGCGCTGTGGCCTGACGGGACGTTCCGCAGAGCCTTGCTGAAACGCTGTCAAGCATCTCGCTTCGGCAACTGGCGCCAGCGCGGGGCGGCCATAGAGGCGCGCGCCGAGACCATGCAAACGTCCAGCCCCGCCCGCCTCTCGCCCTACGAGCGCGACTGCCAGACCGCGCTGGCCGCCCGCAAAGCCCACTCGATACTCCTGGCAAGCCGCCACAAGCCGACCGGCTCGTCATCCAAGAGCCGGTGATGATTTGCTCCGACGAACCCTTTTGTCCTCGGTCTGCGTTGAAGACGACATGGAGACTGCTCAAACGCCTGCGGCCCTCGGCGGGGCAGGTGCGGCTCGGCGGCTTCGATGCAGGTGCGGCGTATGTTTCCGAAGCCATCGCCGCGTGAGCCGCTGATCCGGCCCCTGCCACTTGTATCTCTTTGCCTAAGCCTGCTACAATACACCATTGCGCTCTCCCCTCCCAGCCTGGAAGATAAGCTCCAGGCCGCCATTGCCCAGAGCGTGCCGTTTCTGCTGGCGTTTCTGCTGACGCTGATTTTGGCTCTATTTCTGGCGATCCCCCGAGCCGGGGGCGCCGATCGGTCCGGCGTTATCGGTCTTCGCCGCCGGATGCCTCCTCACGACCCTGCTGCTGTGGCGCGGGGCGACGCACGCTTGCCAGGCGTATCCGCCTGATGGAACCTTTATCTTGTTGACCAAAGCCACGTCCAAACGACTGATCCGACCACTGCTGATTGTCGCCGTCCTGCTCGGCCTCGGCGTCACCGGGGGCCTGCGAGTCAACAAGTCCCTGCACAAGCCGCCGCCTCCGCCGCGCACCGTGCAGACGCATCTGGGTGACATCGTCATCCAGGTCTCCGAGACCGGCACCATCGAGCCGGTAGACAAGGTGGACGTCAAAAGCAAGGCGGCGGGCCGCTTGCTCTCTATCCCCATCCAGGAAGGGCAGTACGTCACGCACGGACAGCTTATTGCCCTCGTGGACCGCTCGCTGATTGACCCGCAGCTCGCCCGCGACCAGGCCCAGCTCCGGCAGGCCCAGGCCCGGCTGGCCCAGACGGAGGCGGAGTACGCGCTGCAAGTTCGGCAGACGGCGGCAGCCATCGCCCAGGCGCAGGCGGGCCTGAATACTGCCCAGGCACACCTCGCCGTCGTGGCGGCGGGCGCCCGCCCGCAGGAGGTGGCCCAGCAGCAGGAAGCGGTTTCGCGCGCCCACATCGCCTTCGACGACGCCGTGCGTACTCAGAAGCGGCGTCAGAGCCTGCTGGGCCGGGGCTTCATCTCGCAGGCGGATTATGACGCCTCGCAGGTCGCCGTGGACACCGCCTCCAGCAGCCTCGCCACCGCCAGACAAGCCCTCCTGCTCACCCAAGCGGGTCCGCGCGTCCAGGACGTGGCCGACGCCCGGACGCAGGTTCAGGCCGCGCGGGTCCAGCTCGATGCGGCGCGGGCGAACAGCGGCCAAGACCTGGTGAAGCAATCGGACATCGTCCAGGCTCGCGCCAGTGTGGCCCAGATCAGCGGCGACATCCAGCAATTACAGGTCAACATCAACGACACGCGCATCATCGCGCCCGCATCGGGCATCGTTCTAAAGAAGTACAAGCAGCCCAACGAGATCGTGCAGAGCGCGACGACGGGCTTTTCGGACGCCCAGGCCATCGTCGCGACCCTGGGCAGCCGGCTGGAAGTCAAAGTCGGCATCAACGAGGTGGATATCTCCAAAGTCCACGCCCATGCCCCGGCGCGTGTCACCGTAGACGCTCTGCCGGACACGACCTTCGCGGGAGGGGTGACGGAGATTGCCCCCGCCTCCACCAACGCTTTTGATGCCGGCGGCGCGAGCAGCACGAGTTCGATCTCCAAGTTCTCGGTCAAAGTCGGCTTCGCCCGCTACGACCCGCGCCTGCGGTCGGGCATGAGCGCCAACGTCGCTATCATCAGCCAGAAACATGCCCATGTCGTCCTCGCGCCCCTGGAGGCTGTCCCTTTCACTGGAAAGCAGGGGCCGGTGACGGTCCTGACGACATCGGGCAGACAAGAAAAACGCGCTGTCGTCACGGGCCTTCGCAGCGACACCGATGTGGAGATCGTTTCGGGCCTGCACACCGGCGAAAAACTGGTCATACCGCCGCTGAACGGCGCCGCCCGGCGCAAGTCAGACTTCGGCAACGGCGGCTAGATCGCGGCGGCAATATGTCCCGTTCCTGTGAGGCAGCACTATGTTCCAACGCTCCCGCAAAGGCTACATCGAGCAGCAGATCGAAGGACTGGCCCTCGTCCTCGCCCGCATCTTGACCGGCAAGGACGGCGGGCGCTACGAGGCTGCGCTGGCCGAGGCCGCCGACGCCTGCAAGAAGATGACCGGGCTGAACCTAGCGACCCTGACGATGCTGCCTGATGAGACGCTGCTGAACTTGTTCCGCATGGGCGGTGGCCTGGACCCTGCCCGCTGCATCATCGCCGCCCGCTTGCTGGACGCGCAGGCGGATGTGTACGAGGCGCAAAGCCGGACCGTCGCCGCCCAGGCCAGCCTGCACAAAGCGCTCGTTCTGCTCCTGGAAGCCATGCGGTTCGAGGAGAGCTTGCGGACCGAAGCGTATCGGAAGCAGATCGAGAGCATCTTGGGGCGGCTGCAAGGCTACGCGCTGCCGGACGATTTGCGGGCACGGGTGGCGGCGTATCGGAAGATGATGGCGGACGCCAACGGCGCCACGGGTTAAAACCCGAGGCTCCAAAGTGTCCACCGTCTAGGAGACGGAAGAAAGAGCAGACCCCCCTCGTCTTCTAGTCTTGCGTCCCCTGGACGCTGGGCTTTTCCCAGCCTCGGGTTTCAACCCGTGGCACTTCTCCGTGACGCTCTTGCCGTGAGCAGGTTCCAACAAAACCATGATCTTCTTTGAATCCATCCGGGTCGCTCTCGCCGCGCTGTGGGCAAACAAGCTGCGCGCCCTGCTGACCATGCTCGGCGTTATCATCGGCGTCACAAGCGTCATCGTGATGATCGCCATCGTGCAGGGCATCCGGCAGCAGATTCTGGACCAGTTCGTCGGCAACGGCGCCAACCTCATCTTCGCCTCCTACCAGCCGAAGCTGGGCGCCGTGCAGCGCGGCGGCTTTGCGGGTCTGACCATGGAGGACGCGCGGGCGGTCCAGGCGCGCTGCCCGATGGTCGGCGCGGTCAGCCCCAGCGCCGAGTCTTCCGTCGTCGCGCAGGTCGGAAGCCGCCGCCGCTCCCTCACGCTCACCGGAGTGATGGACACCTATAACCAGACACAGAACCTGCCGCTGGCGGCGGGGCGCTTCGTCAGCGCGGACGATATCGCGTCCTGGGGAAAAGCCTGCGTCATCGGCCACAAGATCAAACAGGACCTGTTCGGCAGCAGTGATCCTGTCGGCAAACAAATTCGCTGCACGACCGGCGATGGCTCCGATGTATCCCTGATCGTGGTCGGATTATTAGAAGAGAAAGATCGGGGCGGGGGCGGCCAAGATTTCAACAACGCGCTGTATGCCCCGCTGACTTCGGTGCAGAAACGCTTCACCGGCAGCGACAAGATCAACAGCTTCTCAACGCGCTCCCACGAGATCGCGCAGGTGGAGCCGGCAGCGGACCAGGTGTGGAACATCTTGAAGACGCGCCACCCGCTGAACTACAAAGACTTTGTCGTGGACACGCAGGAGGGCATCCTGAAGCAGCTCGACACCCTGCTAAACGGCATCCAACTGGTGCTCGGCGGGGTGGGGGGCCTGGCGCTTCTGACGGGCGGCATCGGCATCATGAACATCATGCTGGTGTCGGTGACGGAGCGGACCCGCGAGATCGGTATCCGCAAGGCGGTCGGGGCGACGCGCGGGGCGATCCTCTTGCAGTTCGTGGTCGAGGCGATGGTCGTCTCGGGCCTGGGCGGCCTGATCGGCGTCTCGTGCGGCTACGGCCTAGCAAAGCTGATTGACCACTTCGCCCATAAATTCCTGCCCACGTTCGTCCCCTTTTGGGCCACCGAACTTGGCTTCGGTTTCGCCGTCGGCGTCGGCCTGTTCTTCGGCATCTACCCCGCCTTCCGGGCGGCAAAACTCGATCCGATCGCCGCCCTGCGGTATGAGTAGCATGGCCTACCCCCCCCCGCCCCTCTCCCGCAAGTCTCGCAAGTAGGAAAGACCGACAAGAGGCAAAGCCGCCTGAACAGGACCAAATTAACAGTACCACATTAGAGCAGTTTCTCCACACGCTCCAAAGGAAACAAAGTGGGGGTGCGGGGCGTCAAAATCCCATTCCCGGCGCAAGCGCTGGGGATAGGATCAGAATAGAATTATTCAAGGAGCAAACATCATGCGAACTGCAACGACTCGAACCGTAAGCACTTTCCATGCGAAACTTGTTGCCGCCGGTCTCGCCGGGACGATCTTCGGCGCGACCCTGACAGCGGGTGTGGCACACGCCGATCTGCTCGGCTCCGTCCTCAAAGGCGCGGGCATCGGCGTCCTAGTCAAGCAGTTCCAGCGGCCCCTCAACGACGGCATCAACAAGCTGACCGGCTCGGCGGGGCCGGCACAGAACGAAGCGACGAAAGTCGTTCCTATCGTCAGCATCGGCCAAGGCGGCTACGTCGGCGCGGTCCAAGTGTCCGGCCCGCAGGAGCAGGTGAGCCGCGTGCAAGCGGTCGGACAGGTAGAGGGGAGTGTAGTCGGCGACCGCTTCCGCCTGAAGGCGCTGATCCCGATTGACACGGAGAAGCCGCAAAACCTCCAGAGCATCCGCCGCGTCAAGGGCGTCGGCGTCAGCGCCATTGTGGACGTGCGGATCTAAAAAAGGCCCGGCCCTTCAGGGCCGGGCAGCCGTAAGGCCGGGCCTTTTCTACGGCACCCTCACCGTCACCGTCTGCATGGCCGAATTGCCCGCCTGGTCCAATGCCTGCACCTCGACCGTGTGCTTGCCCGAAGAAAGCGCAGCCAGGGTCAGGGTGAAGGCTTCCGAGGACGAGTCGAACAGGCCGTCGTCCGCCGAGGCTGCGACTAGGTCGCCGCCGTCCACTTTGCCCTGAACGGCCCTGGCGAAAGCCAAACCCGTCGTCACCATCCCGCGCAGCGTCACTGTCTTGTCGGCCCCTGCGACCGGGGTTCCCAGGGTCAGCGTCGGTGCGGCGTTGGCAATCAGGAATGGGGAGGAAACGGCTTTGGCGGTCAGCGAGTCTGTCGGGTTGCTTGGCTTGTCGCTGGCCGTCACCCGGATTTGGTAGGTCCCGTCCGGCACTTCCTTCGTGTCCCAGGAAAACGATGTCTCCTTCAGCCCCGTGGCCCCGGCTGTCGCTTTGGCATCGCCGCCCGACGCGCCGGTGCTGGCGGCCTCTTTCGCCGCCGCTTCCTTGATCTGCGCCATGATCTTGGCGCGGACAGCGGGCGGCAGGTCCTTCTGCTTGTCCAAGTTCGCCTGCGATTCGGCGGTTTGGGCTGCTGTGCTTTTGGGCTTGGCCGTGTCTGTCGTCGCGCGCTTCTTAATCGGTGTCCACGTCTTGCCGCTGTCGGCGGAGTAAGCAGCGTCGTAGACCAGCGTGTCTTTGTCGGGGTCGCTGCCCGTCCACTGGAGCAGGGCGGACTTGGAAACGGCGTCCCCGCCCGTGGGCTTAACAATGCCGACGACCGGCGCGTGGTTGCGCGGCAGGTAGTAGACGCTCACGTCGCGCAGCTTGGGAGCCAGCCCGGCGGCGTCGCCGCTCAGGAGCGCCTGGTACTGGAGGTAGCGTGCCGGGGGCGAGGTAACAGTCTGCCCATGCGCCCTGGTATACGGTGCGGACCAGGCGCTCCACGAATCGTCGGGCCGCTCCACATCGCCCGAGCGGGTTTGAAGAGTGACGCTCGCCCCCGCCGGTGTGTCTCCTGACCAGGCGATGGTGCCCCAGCGCGAACGTCCCCCGGTGTCGTGGACGGTGGATTGGAACGTGCCTTGCAAGACGCTCCCGCCGGTCGCGCCGATCTTGTAGACGCTGCCCACTGTCCCCGTCCCGGCATAGATCGCGTTGCCCGCCGTGTCCAGGGCCAGGCTCAGGAACTGCTCGTCCGAGTCGGCCACATACGACTGCACGCTGTCGTCCATGTTGATCTTGTAAACGGTGCTGCCCGAAACGGCATACACGGCGTCATTGGCGTCCGTCTTGAGGCTCTGGATGCCCGGCGAAGACCGGCCCAGCAGCCGCTTGGCCGTGCCGTCCGGCGCGATGCGGTAGACGGTCCCAGTGGTGGATGTTCCCGCGTAGACATTTCCCTGCGAGTCGGTCGCTAGCGCGCTGACGTTCGGCTCCGGTGTATCATACAGCACGCTGCTTTTGCCGTCCGGCGTGATCTTGTAAATGATGCCGTTCGGCCCGCTCCCCGCATAAATGTTGCCGCCTTTGTCTGTAGCGAGCGAAAGGATGTTGGCTTCGGGGGAGGTGAACAATGGCTGGGTTGGATAGGGGACGCCGGGGTGGGCGGCATCCCATTCCGCTTTCGCTCTTGGGTTGACTTCCCGGCCAGTGATCTTGATGCGCCGTGACTCATCCACAGATGCACCAGGAGTGTCTCCTATTACGACTCCGGCTCTTTGTCCATGAAAGCTGTAGATACGCCCCGTGCCGCCGCCGGTTGCAGCAATGATTTGGGCGTTCCCTGTTTCCGCAAGCGCCGTGACATACTTTTCCTGCGCCGTGAAAGCTTTGCTTCCCTTACCGTCTGGCCCGATCTTGAAGACAATGCCATGCGGCGCGGTTCCGGCATACAGGTTGCCGCTGTCATCCATTACCAGCGAGGTCACTTCCAGTTCTTTTGTCTGGAAGAACGGGGCCGTTTTGCCTGCCGCGTCCATTTTATAGATCACGCCGCCGTCGCCCGTGCCCAGGTACAGGTTGCCCTTGCCGTCCGGCAGCATGGCCCAGATGTAGCTTTCGGTAGTGTCCGCCACCTTCTGCAAGGATGGCGATAGCCGCACGTCGCCCAGGCTGGTCACGGCGACGTTTTTGAGCGTCCCCGCCGAAAAGTCGCTCATTGCGCCCTGACGCCAGACGGACGGCAGGCGTCCGACCGGCTTGATGGCGGTGGGGGCGCTGCTGTCATCCGAGGCGGGCGGGGCGGTGTCCGCGGCTTTGGCCGGGGCCGAGGCGGCGGGCGTCCCCGAAGCCGCTGCCGATGTCTGATCCGACGCGCTGGCTCCAGCCGAAGGGGTAGGAGGGGCGGGCCTAGTCGCCAGAGCATCCGGCGAGAGCAGCATCACGAAGTCGTTCGCACCGTCTCCCCCGCCCGAAGCCATCGGGAGTGTGCCGCTGTCGGCGGGTGGGGCGGCGGGGGTGCTGTCGGCGGGGGCGGGGCCGCTGCCGGAAGACGGGGCAGGCCGGACGCCCTCGGACACGTCCTTGCGCCGGACCATGATGTTTAGTGTTTGGCCGCCCGAAACGATGTACGGGACGGCCTGCGTCACCTTCACCTCGTCGCGCTCGGTCCGCAGGCCCGTCGTCCGGGCGGACTGCATGACGGCGGCCAGGGTGGGGGGCAGGCCGGACAGCTTCTCGCCCTTGACCGTGACAGCCGACGTGGGCAGGAGCAGCCGTGTGACCAGCTCGTTGTTGCGCGGCTTTTCGGAAAACGTCTTGACGAGCTGCCCGACGTTGGCGGCGGGACCCAGCGGCTCCGCAGAGCGGATCTGGAGCAGCCCGCCCAGCAGGCTCGTCACTCCGCCTTCCGACCCGCCGCCGCGCACGGAGAGCGAGAGCGGGCCGTCTGCCGTCACGGCGGGGATCTTCACCGAGACCATCCGCGTGTACAGAGGCCGCTTGTAGGGCTTCAGGACAACGCCCACGTCCACCGTGTCGCCCGGCGCGAAGTGGGACTGCTTCACGAAGAGGTGGTCAATTTCCGCCGTGTCATGCCGGTTCTGGATCGTCACGTCCATTCGGACGCTCTTGACGGCCAGCGGGTAGAACGGGTTAGACGACAGCAGCCGCATCAGGCTGTCCAGGTCGCCAATGGCAGTCTGGTCAATGCTCAGGGCGTCATAAAAGGTGTTGGTGCGCCGAACGTGGCCGATTTCCTCGACGTTCACATCTAAGCGAACCTGGGCGACCGAGTCGCCCGGCTGCCCATGCACCTGCGCGATGGCCGCGTCGGCCATCTGCGACACGAGCTGGCCTGTCAGCAGCGGATGGTTGATGATCCGCATGTGAAAGTCTTTGCGGCGCTTGATGGACTCGTCGTTGACCGAAACGGTCATCGGGACCATGTCGGGCATCGGCCCGATGACGCCGCCGACCGAAAATGGCCGGTCCTGGAAAATGCGCCCGACGGTCTTGATCGGTGCCCCGATCTTGGTCGAATCCTGGTACGAGGGGAAGACATCCACGACATAGGCCGTGGTCAGCGCGGCGTCAATCGGCCCCAAACTGGTAAATGGGTGTCCGAACAGGAGCAGCCGGTTGCCGTCGCGGTAGGTCACGGTCCCGGTCGCCGTCAGATCCATGTCGCCCTGCACCAATGAGACGCCGACGGCGGAGCCGGGCACCAGGGTCGCCCCCTTCGCCAGCGGGTTCGTGTCTGTGCTCGCCCCCGTGCCGCCGCCCGCCATGACGTTGAAGTGGAATGGGGACAGGGACTGGTTGAGCCGACTGATACTTTGTGCGCTCAACCCGCTTGCCATCAGGGGAAGGCTGGAGGCGGCGACGCTTGGCAGCGGCACACTGCCTGCGCTCATGCCTGCGCTCATGCCTGCACTCACAGGCGTCGGCGGTGCGGCGCTGAGGCTGGACGGCTTGGCGGGCAGGTCGGGACTCCAAGCGTCGAACATGTACTCGATCGGCGTTGCATACCCAATGGGGTCTTTGGCGAACTGATTTCCCAGCGAGATCGCGCCGACGAGCCGCCCGCCGATGTAGATCGGGCTGCCGCTCATGCCATGCGCGATTTCGAGGTGCCGGGTGACGGGCGGCCCGTCCAGCACGCGGAAAGCGATGTAGTCCTTGCCCTCATTGAACTTGGAGACCACGCCCAGTATCTCGATCCCAAATCGGCTGATCTTGGTGCCTTTGAAGACGGTCAGCGCGTAGCCCCTCATGCCGGGGCGCAATTCACTGACATGCATGAACTTCTTCGGGTCCCATTTGAGCCGCTGGCCAAGGGCAGGATGCGCCATTGGAATCGGCGGACGGGCATCGGCAGTTCGCGCGGCCAGCACGAGGGCGGCCAGCGCGGCGCCGAGGGCAAAACGGAAGGATTGCTTCATGTGATAGGGTTTCTCTTGTCGGTTAGATCAGTCATAATCACCGGCACTTCCAGTGCCGGCACTGTTTACGCACTCTGGGCGTAGACTTGTTCCGGGTCGAACTGAGGCGCGGTGATGGTCCGCCACTCCTCGCCCTCGCCTTCCACCTCGCGGTAATAGCAGGTCGGATGCCCCGTGTGGCAGGTTGCACCGATGGGACGGGCCAGCACGAGCAGCGAGTCATCGTTGCAGTTGATCCTCAGCGAAATGAAGTTCAGCGTGTTTCCACTGGTTTCGCCCTTTGTCCATAGCTTTTGCCGGGAGCGCGTCCAGAACGTCACTTTGCCCTCGCGCAGCGTCTTTTCCAGCGCGGCGCGGTTCATAAAGCCAAGCATCAGGACGTCCTTCGTGTCCGCATCCTGCACCACGGCAGGGACCAGCCCGTCGGGCGCCCTGTCCCATTTGATTTGTTCCACTATTGAGGTCATAAACTCACACCCGTAAAAACAGTTTCCGGCGGCGCAGCTCCAGCAGGGCCAGCCAGACGACGAGGAGATAGCCCAGCGTGTAGACCCAGCCACCTCCCACCGGCCCGTAATGAGCCGTCGCCGTGTGCAGAAATGCCTGCTCCAATGTCTCGCGCGTCCCATCCGGCATCTTCCAGGTCCAGACCCGCAGAATAAACACCTTGATCAAGATCGGCCCGACATAGGCGGCGATGGCGTTGGAGCCATACACGACCAGGGGGAACGCCAGCCATTGCGTCCATTTCCGACCGCTCGCGTCCACTAGCGCGTAGAGCAGCGTCAGGACGATCCCGCCCAGCCCCGCCGTCCACAGAATGTACGACGCCGTCCAGACCGGCTTGTTGTACGGCAGGCTGAAATGCCACGCCCAGCCGCAAACGAGTAAAATGCCGCTGAACGCCAGCAGGACGACGATCTTCTCCCAGGGCTTCCACCGCTCACGCCGCAGCGCGTCGCCCATGACCGTCCCCAGAAGCACCAGGGCCGCCGTCGGCACGACCGAGACCAGGCCGGTCAGGTGCTGGTGGTTTAGATACGCCCGGTTCAAGTACCAGATCGCGTTGGCGTCCTCGCGGAACACGCCGCGCCCCAAGCCCGGCACCGACAAGTGCTGGATGACCGCCGTGTGCGCCGCCAGAAGGGCGAACGCGGCCGGCACACGCAGCCACACAGGTAGGACGGACAGCAGCGCCCCAACGCCGTAGGCCAAGCCGATGAGCTGCAAGACGTTCAGGTCGAACACCGGCTGCTTCAGCAGGCTGGAGTCAATCAGGCATCCCAGAAAAACCAGCGCGCAGACCCGCCCCAGCACCCGGAGGGCGTAGCGCCCGCCCCCCAGGTTCCTCTTTCGCGCGCCCGCCGCTGAAAACGGGAGGGCGACGCCGACAATCAGCAGGAACCAGGGGAAGATCAGGTCGGCGAACCGTATCCCGCCGTTCCAGGGCGCGTGCATAAGCTGCGTGGGCGTCCGCCCGTCCAGCGCGACGTTGTTGACCAGCAGCATTCCGCCGATAGTCAACCCCCGGAAGGCGTCCAGCGAGACCAAGCGCGTGCCCGGCGGACGTTTGGGTTGCGCTGCTTCAGAAGCGACCCGTTCCTTCGAGACAGTTTGGGTTGGACTTTGGACGGCCATTGGAACCTAACCCCGGCGTGTTTGCCACGGGTTGAAACCCGAGGCTGCCAAGTGCCCACCGTCGAGGCGACGGAAGAAGCAGAGCGAACCGCTCTCGCGTCCCCTGGACGCTGGGCTTTTCTCAGCCTCGGGTTTCAACCCGTGGCGACGCCTCGTGGCGAACGTGCCGAGGCCCTACGCCATCCACTGCCGCACCAGGGCCGCCGCCCCAATCAGCGCCAGAGCGAGGACCGGCGCGCAGCCTTTCCCCTGGGCGAACTCGACCTGCCCTTTGACATCATGGCGCGGGTTGTTCGCGGGCGGGGAGGACGAGTAATCCGGGGCGGAAATCGCGTACCGTTCCGGCGAGCGGCTGCCGCGCCAGACGTGCAGGGCGGCGTCGGTGTTGCTCGGCGGGTAGTTCGACGTCACCTGGAACAGCATCTCGCCGTCCTCGGCGTCCAATCGCCCGCCTTCCCAGCGCAGCCAGCTCGCTCCGGCCTCGTCCGTGACCCAGCGGATCGCCTGCCATCCGGGGGGCGTCATCTCATTGGTCACGGCTTCGGGGTAGCGGACGCGGCCCTGGGCGCCGCCGAAGAAATAGGGGCCGATGTCAAGCCGCGTGATCCCCGGCCCGTTTGCTTCCTCGGCGATGTGGAGCTGGTACATGAAGCCCGTCACCACCTGCATTGTCTCGACATACGGCGCGGTAATCATCGGCATCTTGGGGGCTGTCCTCTGAAATGGCGTGGAATTGGGTAAAACACGGCGAAATACGATGCGTTATTGTACCAGATAACGCGGGGGTTTGCCTATGAAGGCTTAGAATTGGACAACACGAAAATGGCCGAGACAACATTGACCGGCAAGGTCGCCCTTATCACAGGGGCAGGGGGTGGCATCGGGCGCGAAACGGCCCTTCATCTGGCCCGGCGCGGGGCCGCCGTCGCCCTCGCCGGGCGCACCGAAGCCGCGCTGCTGGAAACGGCGGCCCAGGTCGGCGTCGAAGGGGGTGATGCCGCCGTGATCGTCGCGGACGTCACTGATCCAGTTCAAGTCGAGCGCCTGATTGCTGAAACGACACGCGCCTTTGGCACGGTTGACATACTGATCAACAGCGCGGGCGTCGGGCTGATCAAGCCGCTCGATGCGACCACACCGGAGGAAATAGACCGCCTGCTGGACACCAACGTCAAAGGCACGATGCTCGTCACCCAGGCCGCCCTGCGCGCGATGATCGCGGGCGGGCGCGGCGGCCATATCGTCAACCTTGTCGGCATCCTGGGCCGCGCCCCGATGGCGAGCGCGACCCTCTACTGCGCCTCCAAGTACGCCGTGACGGGCTTCTCCAAAGCCTTGCAGCTTGAAGTCGGCCGCAAGCACGCCATCAAGGTCTCGCTGATGTATCTGGGCGGCGTGGACACGCCCTTCTGGGACGCCATTGACATGAAGGTCCAGCGCGACAAGATGCTGACGACCGAAGACGCCGCCGGGGCCATCCTCACTGTCCTGACCCAGCCTGCCCACCTGGTCCTGGGCGAGTTCACTTTGCAGCCCGAAACGCACCAGTTGTAAAAGGTAAGAACCCACCCCGCTCGCTCAGGCTCGCTGCCCCTCCCCAATGGGGAGGGGAAAGAGGTTGGCGAGGCTGGAGGCTCAAACTCCTCGTCCTCCCCTTTGGGGAGGACCCCTGTGACCGAGGAACGAGTGAACAAGGAGGTGGGTTCCCTCACTCCTGCGTTCTTGACTTCACCCGCCGCGCTGTGCTATACTGACGGGCATTCGTCTTCACGAAAATAACCCACCCGCAAGTCGCACCGCCCGTCCTCTTCTCTGATGTCGAGGACGTGGCGGTGAGGATCGCAACGAGAGGATTTCCCCATGGCTTACGGTTCCCCCAGCGGCGGCCCGTCGCGCGGCCCGCGCCCTGGCGGTCCGGGCGGCCCCGACCGCAACAAAAACCGCCGCTTCAAGCGCCGCAAGGTCAGTTCGCTGACCATCAACAAGATCAAGACGGTGGACTACAAGAACGTCACCTTGCTGCGGACGTTCACCGACGACCGGGGCAAGATCATTCCCCGCCGCCGGTCCGGCGCCACCGCCAAAGAGCAGCGCATGATCGCCGTCGCCATCAAGCGCGCCCGCGAGATCGCCCTGCTGCCCTTCGTCAAGGATTAACTGACAAAAAACGCCCCGGCCTGTTCAGGCCGGGGCGTTTTGCTGTCTGAGCTAGACCAGCTTCGCGTCGAGCGTGATCTCGGTCCCTGCCAGCGCCTTGGAGACGGGGCAGCCGGCTTTGGCTCCTGCCGCAAGCTCCTGGAACTTGGCGTCGTCAATGCCGGGCACCGTCCCCTCCGTCGTCAGCTCGATCTTGGTGATCGCGAAGCCGCCGTCCACCGGCCCGAAGTTGACTTTGGCGTGGGTGTGGACGCGGTCCGGCGGGAAGCCCGCGTGCTCCAGCATGGCCGAGAACTGCATCGAGAAGCAGCCGGCGTGGGCCGCGCCGATCAGCTCTTCCGGGTTGGTCCCCGTCCCCTCTTCCATGCGCGTCTTGAACGAGAACGGGCCTTCAAAAGCGCCGCTGCCGAGCTTCATCGTGCCTTTGCCGGTCATAAGTCCGCCCGACCATTGGGCGTCTGCGTTGCGAGTTGGCATCTGTTTCTTTCTCCTTCGAGGTTGCCCCGCCCTGAATGGCGGGGCTTTAATAGAGCAAATCCCCGCCTGCGTGGGCAGAAAAGCGGGCTTCCTTGTTCTTAAATCTTCGCCCGCGCAGGCGGGGGATTGCACTGTTGAAGCCCCAGGGGTTCAGCCCTGGGTTCCTATACGCCGTGGCGTTTCAGCCAGGCGTACATCTTTTGGTCGCCGTCGGCGGCGTCTTTGGCATTGTAGGAGGGCCGGTAATCGGCGTGGAAGCCGTGCCCGGCGTCCGGGTAGACGACGATCTCCGACGCACTGCCAGCCGTCTTCAGAGCGGCCCGCATCGCCTCGATGCTATCCGGCGTGATGCCCTGGTCCTGCCCGCCGTACAGCCCCAGCACGGGCGCTTTGACCTGGGCGGCCAGGTCCGTCGGGTTCTGCGGGTGCAGCGCGTCCGTCTGGCCGACCAGCCGCCCGTACCAGGCGACGCCCGCCTTCAGGGCCGGGTTGTGGGCGGCGTACAGCCAGACGATGCGCCCGCCCCAGCAGAATCCCGTGATCCCCAGTTTCGAGGCGTCCCCATGCCCGGAGTTCTCGGCCCAGATGACGGCGGCGTCCAGGTCCGTCATCACCTGCTCGTCGGGGACTTTGGCGACAATGGGCATGATCTGGCTGATGTCGGCCAGCCTAGAGATGTCCCCCTGCCGCGCGTACAATTCCGGCGCGACGGCAAGATAGCCCTGCTTGGCAAACCGTCGGCAGACGTCCTTGATGTGCTCATGGACGCCGAATATCTCCTGCACGACCAGGACGACCGGGAACGTCTTGCCCTTCGAGGGCATCGCCCGGTAGCCGGGGATCGTGCCTTCTGCGGTCGGTATCTGAATCTCGCCCGCCGTCAGGCCATGCGTGTCCGTGTGGATCGTCTGCGCCCCCACCGGCTGCACGGCCAGGGCGAACCCCGCCGCCAGTGTCGTCTTCATCGTCGTGGCGACGAACTCGCGCCGCGTTACTTCCGTCATGGTGTCTCCTTATCTCGACCTCTCCCCAGCACAAGTGCCGGGGAGGGGTCTTCACTTCAGCTCGAACCCACGCTCCCGCAAGACTTCGCGCCAGATCTCCCGACCCGAAAGCGCCTCCGGCCCCGCCACGCGCTTGGCGGAATGGTTGGCCCAGGTCCCGCCCACGTTCATCTGCTGCGCCTCGTAAAACCCGCGCATGGTCTCGTCATAGGCCGCAACCGCCTCGTCGCGTCGGGCGGCGTCATACGTCTCGCGGTGGAGGAGGCCGGGCTGGGGAAGGCGCGGCTTGACGGCGGATGTGTCGCCCTCGGCGGGGAAGCCGACCGCCAGGCCGAACAGGGCGATGACGCGCGGGGGCAGATGCAGAAGCGCGGCCAATTCGCGCGGGCGGTTGCGGGCCGCGCCGACATAGCAAATCCCCAGGCCCATGCCCTCGGCGGCTGCGGCGGTATTCTGGGCGGCCAGGGCGGCGTCCACTACAGCGGTCAGGAACATCTCGAAGTAGGCCAGACCCAGGCCGGGCAGGCCCTCGCGCTCCGAGGCCGCCGTTAATCGGGCCAGGTCGGCGCAGAAGACCAGAAAGAGGGGCGCCTGCCGGATGAAATCCTGATCGCCGCACAGGTGGGCCGCCTCAGCCTTATTGGCGGAGTCTTCCAGGGCGACGGCGCTCCAGACCTGCAAGTTGGACGAAGACGCCGCGCTCTGCGCCGCTGCGCCCAGAATCTCCAAAGTCCCCGGCGGCAGCGGGTCGGGTCGGTAGCAGCGGACGGACCTGTGGGCCAGCAGCGTTTGGAGCACAGGATTGTCGTCGAACGCGCCGGGCGGCAAAGCAGGGGCATCCGGCCCGTAACGAGCGCGCAGCAGCCCAGCCAGATCAGGGGCCGGATCGGGAGCAGGTCTCATGCCCTTGCAACACGGGACCAGGTGCTTTCTGTTCCCCACGGCCTGAATGTTTTCCGCGTCCGCGATTGTTTAGTTTTCTTACAAATTCGGTATCATCCTATATACGTCTATACGTCCGCCATGCTCGGAAAATGCTTCTTGGGACGAAGGCCGGGAGCCTTCGGGAGCCTTCGGGAGCCTTACATGAATACCGATATCTCTACGGAAGATCTCATCAATCAGGCCCAGGCCGCGACTACCCTCGCTCGGCAGACGCTGGCTCTCGCGGAAGACCAGATGGAGCAGGCGCAGGCTAATCAGCCGAACGTCCTGACTACGCTGACGGAGCCGCAGCCCAGCCGTGACGTACTCATGACCTCCGTGATTGCCATGCGCTCTGCCCGCGCCAGCCTTGCTTCCGCCACCCAGCAGGCGACTCAGGCGATGCAGCTCTCCGCGCGCTACATTCAGATGCACGAGAAGCTGATCCAAGCCTGGGTCGCGCGGGGCCGCAAGCCCGGCAATTAGCCTTCTGCCCCGGAAACCTGCTCCCCGCGCATTCCTTTCCCCCAAATAAGGCGGCTGCCGAGCGTCGTCGCGCCTCCAACACGACCGCCCTCTCCCCTCATGACTCCCCTGATGAAAATGACTGAGTCCGCCGAAAACAAGAACATCAAATAAAAACATCGGAAGGCTGTGCAGAGACGCTGCCAAGCGCCTCCAGTCGCACGAGATGTCTCTACGGGAAACTCTGTCGCATGGCGGATCGCAAGAAAGAACTGGTCGTGGTCCTAGTGGGCCTTCTGCTGCTGGGCGTCGTGGGCTTGACGTTCTGGCGCGAGGATTGGCGATACTCGCTGCCGACGCCCCGGCCCAAAGCCCTCGTCCAGCCCAAGATCGGCGCTCAGGTCCTGCTGACTGCCACACGGCTGCCGGAGCCGCCGGTGGCGGGCCGGGCCGCCCCGGCTGTCTTCCTGCATTTCTTTAATCCTGAATGTCCCTGCTCCCGCTTCAACCTGGATCATGTTCGGCAGCTTGCTTCCGGCTATGAGGGCCCGGTGCGTTTCGTCGCCATCGTGCAGGCCCCGGATGCCCCTGCCCTCCAGTCCGAAATCCGCCGCTGTCGCCTGCCCATGCAGACCGTGGTGGATGGAGATGGCCGGATCGCGCGCGCTTGCGATGTCTACTCCACGCCGCAGGCCGTTCTTCTGGATCGGCAGGGACGGCTGTACTACCGGGGCAATTACAATGCGACCCGCTACTGCGACCATGCGGCCACGGAATATGCCCGGATCGCCCTGGACTCGCTTCTCGCGGGCCACCCGCCGCCCGCCCTTCCGGCCTCCGCCACCGTCGCCTATGGCTGCCCGCTGCCCTCCAACCTGGAAACGGGGCGCCCACGCGGCAGTGACCGTTAGCAAGTAATCAACACCCATGTCCCACGCTCCCATGCCTTATCTCAACCCCTTTGGAATGCGCCGGTCGGAAGCGGATCTGTACGGCCTGACGCCCACGCAGATCGCCGAGCGGATGCAGGGCATCTATGGTCGGGGCGACCGGATCGTACTGTGCGTCCTCCTGTTCCATGCCGCGCTGGCGCTGTGCCTGGCCTTCGCTTACGACACCTGGCTGGTGACGCTCGCGGTCGCGGGGGCGGCGCTCGCGATGTTCGGTCTGAGCGTGGCCCTGCTGCCGCGCCGCTTCGTCACGCGCTGCCTGGCCGGGGTCTCGCTGCATATTTTTGTCGCGCTCCACATCTACCAGATGCACGGCCTGGCCGAAATGCACTTCTTTTTCTTCACGGCTTGTACGCTGTTGATGATCTACCAGGACTGGCGCTGCCTGTGGCTGGGAGTGCTGCTGATCATCGGGCAGCACGCGCTGTTCGCGGCGCTGACGAATTCCGGGGTGCAGCTCTTTTTCTTTGAAGTCTCCTACATCGCCGCTTCCAAGCTGGTCTTCCACTTCGGCATCGCCGCCGCCCAGGCCGGCCTCTGCGGCTATTGGGCCTTCCTGATGCGGCGGCATACCCTCAAAGCCGCCGCGCAGCAGGCGCGGTTGGAGGACGACATCAGGACGCGAATCCTGCTGGAAGCGGAGCGGGGGCGTCTGCTGGAGGAAGCGCTGGAGCGCGCCGACCGCGACCCGCTGACCGGGCTGCTCAACCACCGGGCGTTTCACCGCCGCTTCAAGGAAGAAGAAGATCGCGCCTGCCGCATGGGAACGCCGCTCGCGATCCTGATGATGGACCTGGACAATTTCAAGTTCTTCAACGACTCTTACGGGCACATGAGCGGGGACGACGTGCTGCGCCAGATCGCCCACGCCCTGCACGGCTGCTGCCGCAGCTATGACATCCTCGCCCGCTACGGCGGGGATGAGTTCGCGCTGCTGCTGCCGGGAGCCGGGCCGGAGGAGGCGCAGGCCGTGAAAGCGCGGATCGAGGCCGCGACGGCAAGTCTGGAATATCAGCCGCCCGACGACAGCACGGTGATCCCGATCCGCCTTTCGCTCGGAGCCGCCATTCTGCCCGACGATGGCCTCGGACGGCTGGACGTGCTGGGCGCGGCCGATGACCGTTTGATGCGGTCCAAGACGGGACAAGACGACGCCGCCAGTGTGGAGCATCTGCGGGCGTCGCTGACCGTCTCGACCGAGGGGTTCCCCATGCTCGACGCCCTGGTCGCCGCCGTGGATAACAAAGACCGCTACACGCGCCGCCACTCGGAAGACGTGCTGACCTACAGCCTGCAAATCGCGGGGGAGCTTGAATTCGACGAAAAGACCCGGCACACGGTCGCGCTGGCCGCCCTCCTCCATGATGTCGGCAAGATCGGCGTCCCGGACCAGATCCTGCGTAAGCCGGGCAAGCTGTCCGAGGAGGAGTTCGAGGCCATCAAGCAGCATCCAATGATGGGAGCGATCATCGTGGGGGCCATTCCGGGCTTCGATGAAATCTTGGATGCCGTCCGCCACCACCACGAGCGCTGGGACGGCGAAGGCTATCCCTTCGGCCTGCGCGGCGAAGAAACGCCGCTTCTGGCGCGCTTGATGGCCGTGGCCGACGCTTACTCGGCGATGACGACGGATCGGCCCTACCGTAAGGGCATGGACTCGGACAAGGCGCTGCATATCCTGGAAGAAGGCGCAGGAACCCAGTGGGACCCCCGGTGCGTGCAGGCATTCCTGTGTGCCCGCCAGGCCCCGGCTGGCCATCGTGAGGTTTCCTCCCCGGCACTTGCCGTCACCTAAGAACACCCGGAAGCCGCGTGGCTTGGCCGCTGGCCCGGTGTGATTGCCGGTTTTGCAAACGTACCGGCGCGGAGGCGGGCAACCAGGGGAATATGGTGTATAATAGAGGCGTTTGTCGTGGAATACTGATTCCGAAAAGACTGATTCCGAAAACTCCGTTCCCTGGAAAGGACCCTTTATGACTGTCACCGCCCAACCGCCGACAACCTTGACCGAAATGCCCGTCGCGCCGCCCGCCTACGACGTGAAAGACTTGAGCCTCGCCGATGCCGGCAAGCGCCGCATCGAGTGGGCCGAGCGCGAGATGCCCGTGCTGCGCTCTATCCGGGCGCGCTTCGAGAAGGAGCAGCCGCTCGCGGGCCTGACCGCCGTCGCCTGCCTGCACGTCACGGCCGAGACCGCCAACCTCATGCGGACGCTGAAGGCCGGCGGGATGAATGTCATCCTGTGCGCCTCCAACCCGCTTTCGACGCAGGACGACGTCGCCGCCGCGCTGGTCCAGCACTACGGCATCAGCACCTTCGCCATCAAGGGTGAGGACAACGATACCTACTACCAGCACATCCTCAGCGCGCTGGAGCACAAGCCGAACTTCACGATGGACGACGGCGCGGACACCGTGGGAATCATCCACACCGAGAAGCGCGAGCTGATCGAGAACATCATCGGCGGGACCGAGGAAACGACGACGGGCGTTATCCGCCTGCGCGCGATGGCAAAGGACGGCGTCTTGGCCTACCCCATCGTTGCCGTCAACGATGCCCAGACCAAGCACTTCTTCGACAACCGCTACGGGACGGGCCAGAGCACCATTGACGGCATCATCCGGGCGACCAACGTCCTGCTGGCCGGCAAGTTCTTCGTCGTGGCCGGCTACGGCTGGTGCGGCAAGGGCCTGGCGATGCGCGCGCGCGGCATGGGGTCGCAGGTAATCGTCACCGAGATTGATCCGCTGCGCGCCCTGGAAGCGACGATGGACGGGTTCCACGTCATGCCGATGGCCGAGGCCGCCAAGGTCGGCGACTTCTTCTGCACCGTGACGGGCGACAAGGACGTGATCCGGGGCGAGCACTTTGCCGCCATGAAGGACGGCGCGATTGTCTCGAACTCCGGCCACTTCAACGTCGAGATTGATATTCCCGCCCTGGAAAAGATGGCGACCGGCGGCAAGCGCGAGGTTCGCGACTTCGTGGACGAGTACGTCATGCCGAACGGCAACAAGGTCTTCATCCTGGGCGAAGGCCGCCTGATCAACCTGTCCTCCGCCGAGGGTCACCCGGCCAGCGTCATGGACATGTCCTTTGCCAACCAGGCCCTGAGCGCCGAGTACATGAACCAGAACGCCAAGACGCTGGAGAAGAGCGTCTACGGCGTCCCCCAGGAGATTGATACGGAGATCGCGCGCCTGAAGCTGGAAGCGCTGGGCGTCGGCATTGACACCCTGACCGAAGAGCAGGAGCGGTATCTGGCCTCGTGGCAGGAAGGGACGTAGAGCGTCCCCTGTGGAGCGGTTTACAGGGCCGGGTGGGTTCGCGAGATGTCAGGGCGAATCTCCACCTGGTCCCCGTTCTGCCAGCGCCGCGCCAGCAGCGCGTAACCGCCGGGCGGCGCGGGCGTGGGCTGCGCGATGCCGTTGATCCAGATCCGGGCCGGCTGGCCTGGCGGCAGGAACACCCGCAGCCGGGCCGCCGTGGGTGCGGCCGTCCCGATCGTGATCGTCCTTCCTGCCCGTCCCGTCCGCTGGCTCAGGTGGAGGCTGTGGAAGACAGCGGCCGAGTCGCGGTTCGTGTTTACTGCCAAACCAAGCGGCGCGCGGGTCCAGGCCGTCCGCGCCAGCGCCGGCCCCGCTTGGGGCAGTCGGTCCAGCGCGGCGGCGTAACCGGGCCGCCCGGTCAGCAGAAGCAGCTCGGCCGCGAGGGCAGGGGAGCGCGAACCGTGCGCCCATGTCTGCTGCGCCCCCGCAAAGTAAGCCGGCTGTCCGGTCGCCTCGTACAGCGCGCATAGGCCCAGGCCATCCTCGGCGTCCGGCCCTCCGGTAAACGTCATCTGCCGGCGGGCAGTGACGAGAAATCTTAGGTCGCCCGCTTCCTGTGAAAGCCATGTCAGTGGGTAGACCCAGGCCGCGCTCGGCAGGTCCCGTGCGGCGCTCACCATCCAGTCGCCGGACGTCAAGGCCGCATGGATCGCCGCCGGCTGGCGCGACGCCGCATAGTAGGCCAGAAGACCGCGCAGACAGGACCGCTGCGCCGCCGCTTCGTGCGGCGACCACGGATGTCCCGCCGCGCGTCCACTGGGGAGGCCGAACGCCCCATCCTCCGCCTGCGCCGCCATCAAACGAGTCGCCACGCGGTCCTGCTTGACCGCGAGTGCCGCCGGCTCCCGGCCCCAGGTGCAGGCGTCTTCCAGCCAGCCGCCTGCGGCTCCCGCATCGCCCGTTCCAGGGCGCTCGACGCCCGCCAGCAGCCGGTTTTCATCGGCCCGCAGCAGCGTCCCCAGCCACGGATTGTCTGGAATTTGGACCGTTCCCGGCGGCGGGGGGATCAGCCGGAAGACGTGAGAAATGTGTTCGGGCGGTGGCGGACGGCGCTCCCAGACCGGCAGGTTGGCTGTCTCGAACCGCGAGGGCGAGTGGCCCCGGCAGAGCAGGGCAAAAAATGGGAGGGGGACGAGGACAAGCAGACCGAGAACCAGCGGGCGGAACGGGACGGGGCGAGACATATCCTATTATACCACTGATACGCGCACCGACGTATTGACAGCCCGGCCTGTTGGCGGGTAGATTAAAGGCACGGAATTGCTGCACAGGATCGTGTCAACCGCAAGTGGCTCCATGCCTTTGCAATCTTTTATCGTCCCCGAACGGCCGCCATGAAAAACGCAGCACAAAAAAACAGCGCGCCTTCGGAAAGGCAAGACGGCACTCCCTCGCCGTTGATCCCTCCAAGGGCTTCCAGACCGTTCGCATCGGTCACGATTTTGGGCGTCCGGGTGGACTGCGTCTCGCCGGGTGAGACTTTGGCGGAGATTGACCACTTTGTCGCCGCGCGAGGTCCGCACCACATTGTCACCGCCGACGCCTCCATGGTCGTGACGGCTCGGCACGACCCCGCGCTGCGCGCCATCATTGAGGGGGCGGACCTGGTGACCCCCGACGGCTTCGGCATTCTGTGGGCCTCGCGTCAGATGCGGACGCCGGTCCCGCACAAAGTTTCGGGTGTGGACTTGGTGGGGGAACTCTGCCGCCTGTCACCGACGAAGGGCTACCGCATCTTTTTTTTCGGGGCCGGGCCGGGCATCGCCGAGGAGGCCGCCGCGAAGATGCGCGCCCTGTATCCGGGCACACAGATCGTCGGCACACGCGACGGCTTCTTCACACCCGACCAGGAGACGGAGGTCGTGGCCCAGATCCAGGCCGCCAACCCCGACATCGTCTTGGTGGCGCTTGGCATTCCCAAGCAGGAGAAATGGATCGCCAAGCACAAGGACGCGCTGGGCGCCGCCGTGCTCGTCGGGGTCGGCGGCTCCTTCGACGTCTTTTCGGGGCGGGTGCGGCGCGCACCGCCCTTCATGCAACAGCATGGGTTCGAGTGGCTTTACCGGCTGTATAAGAACCCCCGAAAATTCGCCAAGGTGATGACCCTGCCGGAATTCGCCTGGCTCACGCTGCGCCAGCGCTTCGGGGGCGTCGCCTGAGCGGCGCCCCCGTGCCTACTTCTTGCTTATTTCTTCGGCGGGGGCGGCGGGTCTGGGGTCTTCGTGATCGGGCCAATCACGATCGGGATCTTGCCGTCTTTCCCTTTTTTATCGCCCGCGAACGCTGCTGGGGGCGCGGCCAGCGCACTGCCCAGGACAAGGACGACCAGAGCCGCCGCCCATCCGCCGCGCCTGCGCGTGTTTTTAGGTATCATTGCTTTTTCCTCCGAGACAATAGTTAGTCGCCAAAATAGCACGAAATGTTCCCGGCTTCCTGTGCCATTTTCTCGCTTCACCCGCTCCCATGGGAACGATAGTCGGCACGGAACCAGCCGGATGCTCGACAGCCGGCGGCCATGTCTTGCCTGTCTCGGTCTGTGGCCCCTTGTGCAGTGTCACGGGGTCTCCTCCGGCGGCAGCGTCACGCCCCAGCCTGCTTCTGCGCTCTCGCCCACGATAAGCTCCTCGCCCTCCACCGCGAACCCGCCGGACAGGCCCGGCACGGGTCGAAGCAGGCGGTGCGAGTCGAGATCGAGAAAGTCGAACGCCCCCGTCCCCGCCGCGATCTGGGCGGCCGCAGCGATCCCTAGCCCCGTCTCCAGCATGCAGCCCAGCATCAGCTTCTTGCCCGCCGCCCGGCACAAGGCGATAATCTCCAGCGCGCCGCCGATCCCCGACTTCATCAGCTTGACGTTGACCCCGTCCACCGCGTCCTCGCGCAGCAGGCGCAGCACTTCGGGGACAGTGCGCGCCGCCTCGTCGGCAAAGACCGGCATCCCCGCGCGCTCGCGGACGTACTTCAAACCAACGATGTCCTGAGCGGCCACCGGCTGTTCGAGCAGGTCCACCGTCGCTCCCGTCGCGGCCAGGGCGCGGGCGAATGTGACGGCGTCGTCCGGCGAGAACCCCTGGTTGGCGTCCACGCGCAGCCGGACGCCGGGGACGGCGCGGACGACGGCGGCGATGCGGGCCAGGTCCGCCGTGTGCCCTTCGGGGTCGCCGACCTTGATCTTGAGCGACCGGAAACCGTCCGACCAGGCGGTCTTGGCAAGCGCCGCCGCCTCGTCGCCTGCGACCAGCGGAATCGTCAGGTCCGTCGTTACTCGCACCCGTGCGCCGCCGAAGTGCTGCCATAGCGGCAAGCCCCAATGCCGCGCCCAGGCGTCGTACAGCGCCATCTCCAGACCCGCCCGCGCGGCGGGCGCGTCGCGGAGGAGAGTGTCGGCAAGCGCGAGGAGCGGCTGGAGCCGGTCCACGCGCTGACCCTCGAAACGGGGGCCGACCGCTTGCAGGGCGTCATTCACCGATTCGACGCTCTCGCCGGTCACATAGCCGACCGGGCAGCTTGCCCCGTCCCCGCCCCCGCCCGCCGAGGTCTCGATCCGAATCCGCACGTTCCGTGCATCGTGCGCGCGGCGCGCGGCGATAACGAACGGGGCGACGAGAGGCAGCGTCCAGGGCCGGGCATGGACAGAAACAATACGCATGGCCCCATTGTACCGCAAGGTACCGCAAGTCGGCCCCGGCATTCCCCTCGTTCATGGTTTTTGCCCGGTTTTCGCGAATCTTCGCGTATACTAAAGGGCAGCCTGCGGGTGAGTGACGAGCTTGTACCCTCCCCGGTGGATGCCGTGAAGACCCTGTCAGAGATGACGACTCCCGAGGATGAGTTTGCGAATGCTTGATTTTGATTTGACTAGGAAGACCGCGCGCACGGCGACAAAACGCCCGCTCCGGTTTCTGGCCGCGCTGACCCTGGCCGTCGGGGCCGCCCTGCCCCTCCCTGCCTTCTGCCAGATCGTACCCGCTGCACCCACGAGACTGCCGACACCGCTGACCCTGAGCGATGCTATCGCCATCGCCCTCCGGCAGCAGCCGCAGCAGTATATCGCCCGTGATCAAGTCACCCAGGCCCAGGGGCAGAAACAGCAGGCCCGGTCGCAGTATTTTCCGACCTTGACACCCACCTATCAGTACCAGAACCGCAGCCAGAGCCTCTTCGGCGTCACCACCGGCTCGTCCACGTCCACGATAGGAACGGGCACTACTGGGACGGGCACGGGAATAGGGACGGGCACAGGAACGACCGGGACGGGCACAGGAACAGGCACCACCGGCACCGGGACGACTGGGACCGGCGCCACGGGGACAGGGACCGGCACGACTGGCACGACAACAACAGTGGTCAGCAGCAGCCAAAGCATCAACGAGGTCAATTTCGTGCGCGGCGGCGGCCTCACTGTAGCCCTCAGCCAGACCCTGTTCGACAGCGGCGCGCGCGAGACAATCAACGCCCAAGCGCGTCGTGCCCTAGACGCCGCGAACTTCAACAGTGCCAACACGCGCCAGGCCACCATCCTGACCGTGACCCAGGACTACTACCAGCTCCTGCTGGCCCTGGACCTCGTCAAAGTGGCTCAGGCACAGGTCGCGCGTTACCAGCAGGCGGTGGACGTCACCCAGGCGCAGATTCAAGCAGGGACGGTCGCGGCCAAAGAAGTCTACCAGGCGCAGGCGGATCTCGCGAACGCGCAGGTGACGCTGATCCAGGACCAGAATCAGGTGCAGCTTACCTCGGCGGCCCTCAAAAACGCCCTCGGAGTCGCCACGGATGCCACGGTGCAGCCTGCCCCGCTGGCCGCCGGGGACCAGCTCCCGCCACTTCCCACGGCGGGGCAGGCGCTGACGCTGGATGCTGCCCTCCAGACCGCCTACAGCAGCCGACCGGACCTGCGCCAGCAGCAGGCGACGGTCGCGAGCCAGAATGCGGCGCTCCAGCAGGCGAGGCGCGCGGCCGGCCTGACGCTGCGCGGTGACTATGTGCTGTCGTACCAGGCGACCAATGATGTCGGCACGCGCGGCGTGGACTCTCAGTTCCTAGTCACGGGGTCTTACCCGGTCTTCGATGCCGGCAGCGTGCGCGGCGCGATCCGCATCGCCCAGGCCCAGCGCGACGTGGCCTTGAACCAGCTAGAGCAAGTGCGCCAGCAGATTCGCCTGGACACGGAGCAGGCGTACAACACGCGCGCGACCAACCTGCAAGCCGCCGGTCTCGCTCAGGCGGCGGTGACTTCGGCTCAGGTCAACTACGATGCCGCCGTGGCGGCCCACCGGGAGGGTATCGGGACCGTGCTGGACATTACCACCGCCCAGGCGACGCTGACTCAGGCGCAGAACCAGTATGTGGTCGCCATTTACAACTTTTACACCGCCGATGCCCAGCTCCAGCGCGCCCTGGGGCGCAATGATGCGTCCCTTCCCCCCGCGCGCTGAAGCGCTGCCGGAGGGTGCGTATAGGTTTACCCTGCCTGCTTGCCGGGTATATTTTGCCATCGGCTGTTTCCTAAACAACCATTTAAAGGAGAATATACTCAAATGGCACATTTGTATGCTTCGTTCGCGGACGCCTCGCTGGCGGAGAAGGCGGCAGGCGCCCTGCTCGATTACGGTGTTCGCCAGGAAGACATCAGCCTAGTCGCCAATGACCAGTACGGCCAGGCACGTGAGTCTTATACGACGCAGGCCGGGGACGCCCAATACGGCACGGCAGCCTCGACCGCAGCCGGCGTTGGGCGCGGTGCGAGCAACGTCGGTGACAGCGCCCTAGACGCCACCCAGTCCGCTGGGGACCGCTTGGCCCAGGTCGGTGATAAAGTCGCTGGGGCCGTTTCGGGCGCGTTCGGCGCGGAAGGCACAGCGGCCGGGTATGACACGGCGGCGGTGGAGCGCGCGGGCCGGGCCGATGTCCGGGCGGGCATGGCCGGCGACGAGGCTGGGGTCCACGGCAGCGCGGCGCAGGCCGGCGCCGGGAGCGCGGGCATCCATAACCCCTCGACGGTGGGTGTTGCCGGCGACCTGAACCCGCTGGACCAGGGCGCCCCCGACTCCCCCGCCAGCCAGGGCGACACGGCAACGGCGGCCAAGCAAGGCATCAGCACCACGACACCGGAAGACGCGGGCGAGGGCGCGGTCAAGGGGACCGGCATCGGCCTGGGCGTGGGCATCCTCGCCAGCCTGGCGGCCCTGACGATACCGGGCGTCGGCCTGGTTCTCGGCGGCGGCGCGCTGGCGGCGGCCCTGGGCGCGACGGCTCTGACGGCGGGCGCGGGCGCCATCGCGGGCGGCGCGACGGGCTACCTGAAGGACCAGGGCGTCCCCCACGAGGCGGCCGATCGTTACCACGGCACCGTGACGGGCGGCGGCGCGGTTCTCTCGATCAATGTCCCCTCCGGCGATGTGGATCAGGCGACGGCCGAGGCCGTTCTGTCCAAGTACGGTGCGGCAGATGTCAACGCCTATTGATCCTGCGGCTTGAAGGTCTACCCGGCCTGAAGGCCAGGTCTACTCGGTGGGCTGCCCCTTCAGGGCTACAGACCAAGCCACCGAACGGTTTTCCGAAGTCCCGAAGGGGCGGCGTGGGCGGAGCCGGGCATACCCCAATAAAACCATAGACCGACCCTTCAGGGCCGGGGCTTAGGCAAAAGGGCTGCTGATCCTTCTGAAAATCCTTCTGCAAGACTCCTTGACAAGCGGGGAGAGACGTGTTAGAATAAGGGGCGTGGAGGAATCCATGCCCCCTTTTGCGTTTTCGGTTTGCGTCTCAGGAACCAGCAATTTCCCAACGCGCTTCATGCGAAATAAAAGCAAAGATAAAGTGAGATCGAGGTAGCTTATGCCCGCCGGACCTTTGATTGGCATTGATATTGGGTCGCAGCAGATCAAGATTGCCGAGCTGCGTCCCGGCAAGAACGGGCTGACTATCACTGCCCTGGGCCTTGGGCCGACTCCTGTCGGCGTCGTCCAGAATAATATCATCACCGATCCCGCCGCCATGGGCACGGCCATCAAGCAGCTCATGCGCGAAAGCGGCATCACCGTCAAGCGCGTCATCGGCTGCATCACCGGCCAGAACGCCGTCGTCATTCGCATCATCGAAGTTCCGCGCATGACCGACGCCGAGCTGAAAGAGACCATGAAGTGGGAGGTCGAGCGTCACGTCCCATTCGCCCCCAGTGAAACCGTCCTGGACTACCAGCCGCTCGTCCCGCGCACGCCGGAAGCCGCCAGCGGCCCCAACATGGAAGTGTTGCTCGCCGTCGCCCAGCAGGACGCCGTTTCCAACTACATTGACACTCTGTTCGCCGCCGGCCTGGACCCCATCGCCATTGACATCGAGCCGCTGGCGCTCTCACGCGCCGTGCTGGACCTCGCGGATGGCCGGCCTGTCGCCCGCCCTCAGGCCCCGGTCGGCGAGCCGGCATTTGCCGACGGCGGCTTCGAGGAGACCGTTGCTATCGTCAACATCGGCGCGGCCAATACCGACATCGCTATCTTCCAGGGCGGCCAGCTCACGTTCCCGCGCTCCCTTCCCCTGGCCGGTGACAGCCTGACGCGGGCCATCGCCGAGGCGCTGCAATACACGACCGAGCAGGCCGAGCGCGTCAAGCGCGACTACGCCGTCGTCCAGCTCGACCGCATGGCGGTCTACACCGGCACCGCCTATGAAGAAGGATATGAGACGCCGCAGTTCCAGGATGAAGACGGCTTCAACATGAACGATGACGCCGCTGACAACCCGTTCGACCTGAACGCGCAGAGCGCCGACTTCGGCAATGCCTTCCGTACCGACTCGGACGTGCCGCTGGGCGGGACGGCGTTCGGCGGGGCGCCCGCCTTCGACGATGCGGACCAGACCCCGACCGCCGGGCGTCGCACACTCAATATCGCCCGCCCCGCCCCCTCCGACACCCCGCCTGCCTTCATGCCGCCCACGGACGATATCGGCTTCGGCCTGGCAGGCGCGGGCGGCGGTGCGGACGAGAGCAAGCTGCGCGACGACATCTTCGAGGCCATCGCGCCCGTGCTGGGCGAGCTGGCGTCGGAGATCCGCCGCTCCCTCGACTACTACCGCAGCCGGGGCGCGCAGGTTTCGATTGACCGTGTGCTGCTGACCGGCGGCAGCGCCGGCTTGGCTAACCTCGCCGCCTTCCTCCAGAACGAGCTGCAAGCGCCGGTCGCGGTCGCCAGCCCCCTGACCGCGCTCCCGGTCACGTCCAAGCACTTCGATCCGTCCTACCTGCCAACCATCGGCCCGGCCTTCACCATCGCTGTTGGGCTGGCCGCGCGCGACGCTGTGTTCGGCGCGAACCCACTGCCCAAAAAAGCCAAGCCGGCGAAAGCGCTCGCCGGCGCGGCGGCCGGTTCCAGTGCGGCCCCGCCCGTTTCGTAAGCAGTCACCCGCACATCACCCGTATATCAAACAGATTGCGTATCCGAGAGACACCACCCAGAGATCACCATGCTCCGAATCAACCTGCTGCCTTCGTATGTGACCCAAAGACGACTCACCAAGCGTCTTGTGCCCGTCTTCGCCCTTCTCGTGCTGCTCAGTGTTGCCCTGCCGCTTGTCGCGTATGTCTCCATGCAGACGCACCTGAAGGACCTGACGCAGCAGGCTGAAACGGCCGAGCAAGCGAAAACTGCCAATGACGCCCTGATAACTTTGGCTGGAACCACGACGGCTCAGGTGAAGCCGATCCAGGACAAAGTGGACTTCGTCACGCTGGCTCACAAGTACGACCGCGATCAGGTCGCTACGATCAGCACCGTGGCGAACAAAAGCCCCCGGAACAGCTTTATTTACAGCGGCATGGCCCCTGGTGCGGGATACCAGACCATGACCATCAAGGCGCACTCGCGCAGCGTGGAGGAGGTTGGCCGCTACCTCCAGGACATGTACCACCAGCCAGTCTTCACCTCTGTCGCCGTGGACAAGATTCCCGGCTATCCCGACAATGTCCAGCATCGGTGGTATCTTGGCAAAACCATGGTCTTTGCCGACGGTGCTGCGGGATCGGCCTCCGGTGGCGGCGGTGGTTATCCCGGTGGCGGTGGCGGCGGGTATCCGGGCGGTGGGGGCGGCGGCAGCGGCTCGCAAACGAACAGCCCCGGCAATGTTCCCCCCGGTGTCGGCCCGCCGCCGGCTGAACTGACTGGCGGCTTGCCAGGGGGCGGCGGTAGCGGCGGGGGTTATCCCGGTGGCGGCGGCGGTGGTCAGGCCGGTGGGTACAGCGTGAACTTCCTACGCATTGCGCTGGCGGGTGTCAGTCCCTTCGCGACCCCCGATGTGCAGGCGCGTATTCTGCAAAATAAGCTCCGACAGGTACGCCGGGTGACTATTCCCAAGGACTTTGACATCACCGTCACCGCGACTGTCGCCCCGCCGTATGCCCCGCTGACGCCACCCACGCCGCCCGGATCTGCCCCGACGGCCGCACCAGGCGGCGGCGGCGGTGGCTACCCTGGCGGCGGTGGAGGCGGCGGCTATCCCGGCGGCGGCGGTTACCCCGGCGGCGGCGCCTCCCCCAGCAGGCGGCCCACAGGCTGACACCGAGGAGACACCTATGAAAACAGCACGCCTAAGCCCCCTCGTGGTCGCCATTGTCGGCGTCGTCCTGAGTCTGCTGGCGCTCGGCCTGATCCTGTTCCTGCTTATCAAACCGACGCAGGAGAGCATCACGGCGCAGCAGGCGCGTCTGGACGCCAACGCGCCAGGCGCCGACCCGGATTTGTCGCCATCCTCAGACCGGCAACGGGGGTTGGACGCGAACAAGAAAAAGGGATTGAAGGCCGTAAGTGACGCCAAGTTCAAAGTCCAGATGACCAAAATGCAGTGGGCGCAGGTGGAAGCCTCGACGATGCCGCCACTGGATGTGAGCGACCGCCAAAAAGCGTTCAAGCAGCTCACTTATGAGCTGACACACTACCTCGGGCCGGATTTGCAGCGTTATCTTCTTGCGACCAAGGGCGTCACTTCGCCCACGCGGTTCGCGCTGCCCCCACCCCCGCTCAGTCCGAACGACCCGATGATCAGGAGCGGAGTGCTGCAAATCCCGCTTGGAACAGTCACCGTTTTCGGCGACTTCCACCATATCCTGACGCAATTCTATAGCTGGCAGTACTTCAACCGCCTGGTGGTGGTGGATGGGCTGACACTCGAAGGCAACAGCCCGAACATGCAGGGATCATATACCGCGACGTTATACATCTTCCCGCAGAACGACGACAAGTTGCAGCCGCCTCTTGCCAAAGCTGGCGCCGGAGGCGCCGCCACAGGTGGGGGCGGTGGCGGCTATCCCGGCGGCGGGGGGGGCGGTGGCTATCCCGGCGGCGGGGGGGGCGGCTACCCTGGCGGCGGGGGGGGCGGCGGCTATCCCGGCGGCGGGGGCGGCTATCCCGGTGGGCGGCGCTGAGGCCCGCAAACTTCGGCGCTGCAAACTTTGCAGCGGCTGCATTGAAGGCTTTCCGGGTGGAAACACTCAAAGCGGGTATGACTAGCGGAAAGCGAGGGATTTGTTTACATGGAATGGCTCAAAGATAAGAAAAACCTGCCTATTGTGGTGGGCTTGGCCGTCTTCGTGTTTTTGGCGGCGGGCGGCTTGATCGCCTTCGAGCTGGGCGCATTCAACGGCAGCTCGGCTCCCGTTGCAGTCGTCGCGGCGCCGGCGGCCGGCGGCTACCCTGGTGGAGCGCCTCCCGGCGTGGGCAGCTATCCGGGTGCGCCGTTTGGCGCAGCACGTCCCGCTTCTGCTTCCACGGCGGCTCCTGTCGGCACAAAGACGGCTGCCGCAGCCCCCACGGCTTTCGTCAATCCCCTCGTCGGCGCGGACCCGTTCGCTGTCCCCGGCGGGCGCAAGGTTCCATCCGGCGCGGCCAATCTGAAACTCGCCAGCGCTGCCTTGAGGCCGTCGCTGCGCGGGACACTGCCGCCGCTGGACCTGTTCACGCTTCGTCCTCCTCGGCCGGAAGCGTCCAGCAATTTCAACCTGCCGGCTGGCGCGGATCAGCTCCTGGCGACTACGCGCGTCTCGGGCATCGTGAATGCCGCCGACGGCATCTTTGCCGTGGTCGAAGTCAATGGGGCATCTCAAACGGTCAAGCCGGGTGATGCCCTCCCGGACGGCAGCAAGGTCGCCTCGATCCAATCAACCGGCGTCACGCTGCACACGCCGGGCGGCGGCGCTATCACCGTGCCGCTCTCCAACGGGCCGCCGGAGCAGAATCAGCCGAACCCCTATGGCGGCGGCTTTGGCGGCGGCGGCTACCCCGGCGGCTTCGGCGGTGGCGGCTATCCCGGTGGTGGCGGCGGTGGCGGCTATCCCGGCGGCGGTGGCTTTGGCGGTGGCGGCGGTGGCTACCCCGGTGGCGGCGGCTTCGGCGGTGGCGGCGGTGGCGGTTATCCTGGCGGCGGCGGGGATAGTGGCGGCGGTGGCGGCGGCTACCCTGGTGGCGGCGGGGACAACGGTGGGTTTTAGCAGCAGCGAAAGGAACACCATGAACAAAACGACCCTTTCTTTGCTGCTTCCCGCGCTTCTTGTTGGGGCAGGCTTGGCAGTGCGGGCGCAGACCGGCGCCGAGCCAAAGCCGGTCACGCTCAACATCTCGCAGGTCCCTGTGCAGGCAGCCCTGAAGCTGTTGTTTTCCAGCGCCGGCATCCGAAACTTTATGATAACCCCAGATGTCCAGAGCGCGGGCAGTGTGGGTTCTTTGAGCCTGAGCGGCGTCCCATTTCCGGTCGCGCTGAAGCAGGTCCTGGGGGCTGTCAGCCCGCCCCTGGTCGCTGATCTGCGGGACGGCGTTTATCATGTCCACACGGCGGCGTCGGCCCCGCTGGACGCCGAGACGCCTGCGGGCTTCCCGGTCCCGGCGGAAGACACCGGGCGGAACAGCTTCTACAAGATAGGCATCAAGCACTACGATGCCGGGATGATCGCCGACGCGCTGACCCGACGGGGCGGCATCATACTCCTGCCGCCGAACTTCGTGATCCCGTCAGCGTTTGCCGGGCTGGGGATGACCGCTGGCCCTGCGGTGACAACTGTAGGCGCCCCGCGCAATCCGGGGCTGGCGGCCAACACTGTCATCGCGCCGCCCGCTGGTCCATCGGCCACGGCCAATGTCCTGCCGCCCGGCGTCAAGCGGATTTTTGTTCTCGCAAGCGACAACTCCCTTGTGGTCGAGGCGACCCCCAAGGGTTATGACAATTTGACAGGTGAAAGCCTGCTCTCCGGCGGCTACGCCCAAGTCTACTGACCGAACAAGGAAACAATCCATGAAAATCCGATACGTTCAGCCTCATGCGGCCCTCGCCGTGGGCGCACTGGTCCTGCTCGGCGGCTCGCTCGTGGCCGCGCCCGCACGGGCGCAGGATGCGGGCGCTGCGTCCGACAAGCCCATCAGCCTGAACCTGAACAACGTCCCCATCCAGACCGCTCTGAAGCTGCTGTTCAAGAGCGCGGGCATCAGCAACTACACCATCGCCCCTGATGTCTCCGGCTACGCCAACATCCAGGTCCAGGACACCCCCTTCACGACCGCCCTGAACAGGCTGCTAGGCTCCGTCGGCGCGGCGTTCACCGTGGACAACGGCAGCTACAATGTCGCCATCAAGCGGCCCCCGCCGCCCCCCACGGCTACTATCTCGCCGACGCCGAGCGGGACCACGATCGCGACCAACGGGACCGAGACGGCCGGCACAGCGGACAAGCCAACACGTTTTTACCCCATCCCGATCAACAAATATGACGCCTACTACATCGCATTTCTGCTCGGCTCGCAGGGCGTTGTCAAGGTGGATGTCAACGGCGTCATCCCCTCGGCCTTCGGCCCTGCCGGAGGCGGTCAAGGAGGCGGCGGCGGCTTCGGCAGTGGGGGCGGCCCTGCGTCCGGCATCAGTTCGGTCGGCGGCGCTGGCGGCTTCGGTGGCGGTGGCGGCGGCTTTGGTGGCGGCGGCGGCTTTGGTGGCGGCGGACGTGGCGGCGGCGGTTATGGGGGCGGCGGCAGCGGCGGCAGCGGCGGCCCGCGCGGGTTTGCCATCCTGGTCCCGCCCAGCCAGCCTGCTGCGAAGTAGCCTCTGCCATATCTAAGCCCCGGCATATCTCGGCCCCGGTTGTCCACATGGAATCATCTGCGCGAATGGACAGCCGGGGGCCAAACCCGCGTTGCGCGGCGACGACGAGGCGCTTCACTCTGCATTTATCTTCCTGTCTGACCCCTGCATGAGTCGGGGGCAACTGACTTCGCGCGACCTCGCAACGCTTCCAATTTTCGTTCAGGAGGACATCTCATGGGTTTTTATCGAAGACAATCAGGCTTGACCGCCGCGTGCGGCCTGCTGGCGCTCGGGGGGCTGGCGTCCGCCGCCGCTCCCGCATGGAGCGCCGAGGCTGCCGACGGCAAAACAGTCAGCATTGATGTGGCCGCCGGCGATCTGCACGCCGTCGTCTCCATGCTGGAGCGGCAGGTCAATGTGGAGGCGTCGGTGCGGGACGGCGACAAGCCGTACAAGCGGGTCTACGTTCACCTCGACGGCGCATCGCTGCCCAAAGCCCTGCGGACCATCGCACGGAGCGCGGGAGCGAAGGTCACGAAAAACCAGGACGGCGTCTACGTCTTCGAGCCGGAGTCTGCGTTCGGAGACAGCAGCGGCGATGCGCCCGGCACCCCGGCCGGCCCCGCCGTCCAATCTCCCGCCGCGTCGCTCCTGCCCCCCGACAACCGGCCCGAATCGCGTTATCCGCCCGGCTCGCTGCACTGGCAGCCAATCGTTCTTCAGCATGCCGTGCCGAGCGACATCCTGAAGATCATGCACTGGGACCAAGATTTGGTCGAGATCGTCCCCTTCAAACCTCTCGAAGCGCCTTTACAGCGGCCCAACGTGTCCTCGTTTGGCTCGAACGTGATTCTGCCGTCTAGCTTGTCGGGCTACGGCAACAACGGCTACCCGAACAATGGCTACCCGAACAATGGCTACGGCTACCAAAACGGCGGCGACCCCTCCGTACCACTGGGCACCGGCAATGGCGGTCCTGCCGGCGCGAACTATGCCAACTCTGCCCACCGCAGCGCTGAACCCGGCTCCCCGAACCAGGCAAACCAGTTCCCCTTTGGGGGCGGCGGCCAGTTCGGCGGTGGCGGCGGCCAGTTCGGTGGTGGCGGCCAGTTCGGCGGTGGGGGCGGCCAATTCGGCGGTGGCGGCCAATTCGGCGGCGGCCAGTTCGGCGGTGGCGGCCAATTCGGCGGCGGCCAGTTCGGCGGTGGGGGCGGCCAATTCGGCGGCGGTGGGGGACAGTTCGGCGGCGGACAGAATGGCAGGGGCGGCCCCGGCGGGCAAGGACAGGCTGCCCTGCCTGAGGGCGTGACGCGCATCTTCGCCCTGCAAAGCAACAACTCGCTTCTGGTCCAGGCAACTGTGGAAGGTTACAACACGGTCAGGAACCTCGTCCGTATCCTTGACGTTGCCCCGCGCCAGGTCCAGATCAAAGTCGAGTTCGTCACCGCAAGCGTCGTTGACGTGGACAACTTGGGCGTCAACTTCGACCTGGTCCCGTATCCCGGCCTGGAATTCGCCACGAATCAAGGCAGCGGCACCATCAGCACGACGGCCTCGCCAACCTTCCTGCAATACGCGACCGGCAACATCGTCGCCCAGCTTTTCCAGACCCTCACCCGCACCCGTGGCAAAGTGGTCCAGGCGCCGATCATCACCACGACGAACAACGTGCCTGCAAGCATCAACGTGGCTACTCAGATCCCTTTCTTCACTTCTTCCAGTGTGGTCACGGGTGGTCTGAACAACAACACGGTCAACAACACGCAGGCTAACTTCATCACTCTCAACACCGGATTGACGATCCAGCCGCGCATCAACAGTGACGACTCCGTCACTATGAACCTCGCACCGCAGATTACCGACGTTACCGGGCAGCCGTCCGTCGGCGGAATTCCGCCGACGATCACCCAGTTCCTCACCACCCTGCGTACTGTCCGCAGCGGTGACACGATGGTGCTGGGCGGGCTGGTCCGCAAGCAGGAGACCACCTCGACCCAGCGCATCCCGATTCTCTCGGACATCCCGATTCTGGGCGGCATCTTCCGCACCCGCAACAAGCAGATCAACGACACGGAATTGCTGATCTTCGTGACGCCCACGATCATCCCTGAAAGCAACGACAGCGACACGGCCAACGCCAACGGCGGTCAGAGCGTCACCGTCACGCCGTAAGGGCGCGAAAAGGAACCTGAGAGGGCGGGGGCTTGCCCCCGCCCTCTTTTTCCGTCTGCTGGGTACATCGGGTATAATGGACGCCAAAGGCTGTTTGCCTACCTTCAGTCCCAGGAGTTTATCGTGTTCCGATTTTTAACTGCCGGCGAGTCCCACGGCCCCGCCCTTACCGCTGTCATCGAGGGTGTCCCCGCCGGGCTGCCGATCACCGCCGAGCCGATCAACCTCCAGCTCAAGCGCCGCCAGGGCGGCTACGGGCGCGGCGCGCGCCAGAAGATCGAGTCGGACACCGTCGAGATTCTCTCCGGCATCCGTTTCGGCCTCGCGCTCGGCAGCCCGCTGGCCCTCGTCGTCCGCAACCGGGACTGGGCCAACTGGACCGTCAAGATGTCCGTCGAGCCACTGCCCGAGGGCCAGGCCCCACCCCCGATCACCGTCCCACGCCCCGGCCACGCCGACTACACCGGCATGATGAAGTACGGCCACGACGATCTGCGTAACACGCTGGAGCGGTCGTCCGCTCGCAACACTGCCACCCTCGTCGCGGTCGGCGCCGTTGCCCGCCTCCTGCTGGCCGAGTTCGGCATTTCGGTTGCCTCGCACGTCGTCAACATCGGCGGCATCAAAGTCAACGCCGATGGGATAGACCTGCGCCAAGTCGCCGAGTTGTCCGAAGACAGCCCCGTCCGTGTCGCCGACAAAGAGGCCGAAGCCCGCATCATCACGGCCATTGACGAGGCCAAGTATCGGGGCGACACATTAGGCGGCACGTTCGAGGTCGTCACGCTGGGCCTCCCCGTCGGGCTGGGTTCTTATTCCCAATGGGACACGCGCATTGACGGCAAACTGGCCCAGGCGCTCATGGCGATCCAGGCCATCAAAGGCGTCGAGATCGGCATCGGCTTCGGCGCCGCCGACGTCCCCGGCTCCCAGGTCCATGATGCCTTCTTCTACGACGACGCCCTCGGCGGCGCGGACGCCCGCTTTCGGCGCGGCTCCAACAACGCCGGCGGGACCGAAGGCGGCATCACCAACGGCGAGCCGCTCGTCGTCCGGGCCGTGATGAAGCCCATCGCCACTCTGATGAAGCAGCTTCCCTCCGTCAACCTCGAAACCAAAGAGGGCGTCCCCGCCTTCGCCGAGCGCTCCGACGTCTGCGCCGTTCCCGCCGCCGCCGTCGTCGGCGAGGCGATGGTGGCCCTCGTCCTGGCCCAGGAGATGTGCCTCAAGTTCGGCGGCGACAGTTTAGATGAGATGCGCGCCAACTACGATGCCTACCAGCAGACCGTCGCCGGGCGCATGGCTAAGTAAGAGCTCAGGTAGGAAACAAACTGGGCAGTCAACATACACGAAAAAGGATTTAGTCGTATCGCTTAACAGAAAGAGACCTCAGCGAGATGGGTAGGTCTCTATGTCCTTCTTCAGATAGGTTGAGTCCGTCGGCGGGGTGGGGAAGCGACGGGTATGAAAAAGCCCGGCCCTAGGAGCTAGCGCTTTTTCTGTGAGCGGTCTGGGAAATTGACGTTGGTGGTAGGTGACAAGGTCAGTCAGGTATTAGGTCTAGCAGTTTTGCCCGGAGTGGCCTTTTGAAAACACTCACAGACAATATATTCATCAATTCGATGATGCCAGACAGCCCTGCTTTTATTTGCCGCTTATACTCAACAACGGGTAAAGTGTCCTCGGTTTGTCTAGGATGAGTCAATCCATCCCTGAGTTTTTTGAATTCCAACACCTTTGACCATGACGGCTCTCGACCCAAGTCAACATCAGGCTTGAAGCGCTTGAGCAGAACCTTCAGCTTGTCTTCAAGTCTGTGAAACTCAGTTTTGCTGGCTTTTTTCGCGTTGTTTACATCAAAGACTAAAACCTTATCATTTAAAAAGGCGACTTCGTATTCAGGCAGAGTTGCTGCTTTCTCAAAACCATCGGCAAGGTAATTGACGAACGCCTCAATTGCACCAGCGGTACATAAGACTGAGACTCTAAAGTAGCGCCTAGCCTCTCGCTCGTCAGCGGTAGAGGCTGCCATCTGAAAAAAGGCATATGCGTCTTCAAGATACTCTTCAAACATGGGTATTTACAGGCTACTTAAAGCCTTTTCGGCCTCGTGGTGCGCTCTCTTAGCTTCATATTGCTGGATGGCGGCATTTGCCAAATCTTTTGTGATCTTCTTAGAATGCGTTGCGTGAACGATAAACACTTCGAGCATTCTACCAAGTTCACGCGGATTGAAGCGCGTTCCTAGTCCGCGATAATTGTCGGGGTCCACCCCCTTTTGCTTTGCGCTAGCTAGAGCTTTTGCGTTCAGTGGGTCATTGCCTGCCGTGGCTTGGGCGGGAAGTGAATAATGTTGCTGAAGAAGTTGTGAATTTCGCTGGAAGTACCCTGAAGCATATGCCCATGCGGCTACTATAGCCAGCGACAAAGCCTTGCGTGCAAACTCCGCCGAAGTGTCAAACTTCCTGTTCTTCACGCTATTCTGTTGGGTGGTATGTAGTCGGGTAAATTGTTGCCCCATCGTCAAAAGATCAGGATCACTCCAATTTATCTTTTTTCTAACGGCAAGGTAAGCCTCATCCATTCCACCAGATTTACAAACAATGGGTTGATATAGTTCGCTTTGTTTGGCGTCAATCCCGGCAAAATAGTTTACTACCAGTGTTCTTGCCGCCCTGACTGTAGGAACGTCTGGAGAGCGATTGTCTGAAAAGTCCTGATTAGCCTTTAATAACCCCACGGATTGACACCAGTCCCTCAATTCAGACCCTAACAATTGTTCACGCATTCTGTCGAGCAGATCGTTCGGAACCGCTATTGAGGTATTGTTTACGGTGGCGATCTCCACCTTCTGCTCACGCGTGAGGCTGAAGTAAACGCGAACACCATGCGTAGTGGAGCCTTTGTGAGTGGATACTTTAGAAATCGCCCGCAATCTATGCTGGCCGCCGTAAACCTTGAGCGGTTTCTCTTTTCTATAGGATTGGTCGAACTCTAAAACGATGTCTTCGAAAGTTCTTCCATAGTAGGCATCCTCCTCCATCTTTTTGTATGCTGCTTGATCTTCGGCTATATCACGATTGAGCTTATAAACTTCATCGTCATCTGCATCAAGCGCAGCCTCAAAATCGCAGGCAGGCGCAAGAGCTTCCCCTGTGAGATGACATAGAGTGTAAAATGCAACACTTTTTTCATCGTAGTAGAGAATTAACGCTGCTCCCAGCTGCGACTCTTGAGGGCTAAATGTCTTTAGAAATTCCCGGACCCCAGCCTCAACTTCCGAAGGTAATGTGTAAGCGCCCCCAGTGCAATAATCGTTGTTCATTCTTTTTGTTCCTCAGAATTCCCTCTGCTCAATATTCTTGCTATTGTCAACCGCAGTCGGCTTGAACCCCTGTTTACGCGGCCTCCCCCTCAGCTTCTCTCTGTCAGCCCTGCCCGGTTTGTAAGCTTCCTTGTCAGCACCGCTGACGAGTTTCTTGCCATAAAGGCGATAAACGGCTAAACCGCACGTGGTCCTCCTGAAACGCCTTGCGTACCGTGCTGATATGAATACCTACCCCTTACGCGCCCTTCATAGCAGACATAATATCTTACGTCAACAGGACTTCAGTTCCTGCTGCTATAATACCCGGTAAAGTACATTGTGAAGTAGGTCGTCTCGTGCAGCGCAGATGGGGAGGAAACACGGGTCTCCATCCCGAAAGAGGGCATTCAGAAGTCCGGCTCAGTGCCGGAGGTGGACAACGTGCGGGAAAGTGGTAATATCGTCCTCATCGGCTTCATGGGAACAGGCAAAAGCGCCGTGGGCCGCGCCCTCGCCCGGCGCTTGGGCTGGCGGCATTTGGACACCGACGCTGAGATCGAGCGGCAGGCGGGCCGGACGATCCCCCAGATCTTCACTGAGGAAGGCGAGCCTGCCTTCCGCGCCCGCGAGTCCGCCCTCCTCTCCTCTCTGACCCCCCCTTCCTTAACAGGGAAGGGGGCTGGGGGGTTAGGTTCTGATGGGGCCGGGGGGTTAGGTTCCGACGGGCCGCTCATCCTCTCGACCGGCGGCGGGACGCCGCTGAGGCCGGAGAACGCCGCGCTGCTCAAACGCATCGGCACGGTCGTTTGGCTCCAGGTCACGCCCGAAGCCATCCTTGCCCGCGTCGGGCGCAGCCTGCACGAGCGGCCCCTGCTGGCCGCCCATCAGGAGGACCCGCTGGGGCGCATCACGACCCTGCTGGCGGACCGCGCCCCGCGCTACGCCGCCCTGGCCGACTACGCGCTGGACACTTCGGACTGCGCCGACACGGAAGAGGCCGCCGACCGGCTGGGGCGCCTACTCGCGCTCCCGATTTCTCTCTAATCGGCCTATGACACACATGACACAGACCGTCCGCGTCAATCTTGGCAACCGCTCTTACGACATCCTGGTGGGGCGCGGCTCGCTTGCCCGGCTGGGGTCCGAAACCACCTCCCGTGTGGCCGGCGGGACAGCCGAAGGCCGGCTGGCCGTCGTCCTCAGCAGCCCCGCCATCGCCCGGCGCTACGGCATGGCGGCCCGCGCAAGTCTGGAGGCGGCAGGCTTTCGCATCCACATGGCTCTGACTCCTGCCGGGGAGCGCTCCAAGACGCTGGCTTCGGTGAGTCGGCTTTATGGCGCTTTGTATGACCAGGCCGCTGACCGGCGCACGGTCGTCGTCGCGCTCGGCGGCGGCGTGGTCGGCGACATGGCGGGCTTCGTCGCCGCCACCTACGCGCGCGGCCTGGACTTCGTGCAGGTCCCGACGACCCTGCTCGCCCAGGTGGACAGCAGCGTCGGCGGCAAGACCGGCGTAAACTTCGGCTCGGCCCAAAACTCGGCCAAAAACCTGATCGGCGCCTTCCACCAGCCGCGCCTCGTCGTCATTGACCCCGACACGCTGGGCACGCTGCCGCTGCGCGAGCGCCGCTCCGGCCTTGCCGAAGTCATCAAATATGGTATAATAGGCGACAAAGATTTCTTTGCGCTTCTGGAGTGCGAGATGGCGGGCCTGCTGGATCTGTCTTCGCCCCATCTGGAACACGTCCTGGCCCATTCCTGCGCGCTCAAAGCCCGCGTGGTGGAGCTGGACGAGCACGAGGGTGGTCTGCGCGCCATTCTCAATTTCGGCCACACTGTCGGCCACGCGCTCGAAGCGCTGACTCAGTACCGGACATACACCCACGGCGAGGCCATCGCCGTGGGCATGGTGTCCGCCGCGCTCGTCGGCGAGGAAGTCGGCGTGACCCAGCCGGACGACACCGCCGCCCTGACGGCTCTGCTGCGCGCGGCGGGCTTCGTCGTCCGCCTGGACCCGGCGCATTCCGTGGACGAGGTCACGCGGCTCTTGGCCTGGGACAAGAAGAGTGTCGGCGGCTCGGCCCGCTTCGTGCTGATGGAGGAGATCGGGCGTGCGACGCCCGGCCACCAAGTCTCTGAAGCCGCCATCCGCCGAGCGCTGGAGCGGCAGCGGGGGCTGGACGCATGACCCGCCCGCCGCTCTGGGCCGACAGTCTGCTGACCCTGTGGGTGCTGGTCGTCGCCGTCTTCTACTTCGGCGGCTACTTCCTGCCCGCGCAGATTGGCGTCTACACGCAGGCCGGGGCCGCGTTTTACGCGCTGATGCTGCTGATCTCAGCGGGAACCCTGGCCTGGAACTATCTGCACCGGGCCGGCACAAACAACGAAAACACGGAAAAAGACAAAGACACGGAAAAAGACAAAAAGAACGGACGCGAAGAACACGCACACGAAGATTAGAAAGAATCCCCTTGGATGCGAATACGAACGATCTTGACTTTGGCGGCCCTCGTGCCGCTCTTCGGGGCGCGAGTTGTCACAGCCGCGCCCGCAGCAAAGGCCGCTTATGAAGCAAGCGGTGTGGTGCTTCACCAGTGCTCCTGCGCTTATGCCTGCCCGTGCATGTTCGAGAACGGGCCGGATAATTGCGCGCTGGCCGCCGTCTACCATCTGGACCGAGCAGCCTATGGCGGCGTGGACGTCAGCGGCCTCTCGATGATTTCCATTGATGGGGCTGTGGGCGCCCATCGGGGCGCGGCCTGCTGCGCGCCGAAAAACGCCAAAACGAAGTCCTTTTCAGGCGTCGTGTACTTGGACGCCCGCGCTACCCCTCCCCAGCGGGCAGCGCTGCTGGGCCTGCTCCAGTCGCATGGCGAATGGCCCGGCGCAGGCCGGCCCGTCAAGAGCGTGCTGATTGAGTTCGCGAAGACCGCGCACGGCTACAAAACGGTCGTCCCCGGCCTCTTTGAAGGCGAAACCGAAGGAGTCAAGAGCCGCACGGGAACGCCGATCCTCGTGGACGGTGTCGGGTTCGCCGAGGGACCGCGCTGGACGGTCGGGCGCAGCCTAGTCAACGACCTGCATGACGCGGCCCTGGGCCTGAAATGGCATTTGCCCGACACGAACGGCTCGTGGTCCCTGTTCCACTGGACCCCCTCGTCCGGCTAGTCCGGTTTTTACGTTCGGCTCTCTGAGGAGTATCACTTTCTTGTCCGTCCAGGTGAGCAATCCGCGCTATGAACTCTTAGACAACGCCGCCGGTCCCGAAACACCGCCGTATCAGTTCGCCAAGGCCCGCGACCGGGAAGAAGGGCGCGTCGTCGTCCTGCAAATGGCCCCCGCCGCCATTTTCGGCACCGACGCGCGCGCGCGGCAGGAGTTCCAGTCCGCCGTGCGCGAGGCGCAGACGCTCGATCACCCCGGCATCCTGCGCGTTTTCGACCAGGGCGTGGCCGAAGGCGGGGACCTGTACGTCGTGCGCGAACTCCTGCGCGGCATCACCCTCCAGGAACGCATCCGCCGGGTCGCCCCTTTCACCCTCGCCGTCGCCGCCGATATCGCCCATGCCGTCGCCGAGGCCGTCGCCGCTGCCCACCAGGACGGAGTTGCCCACGGCGACTTGCGGCCCGCTCACATCCTTCTCAGCCCCGAGGGCCAGATCAAGACAGCGGACTTCGCCTATGGCGCGGTCGTTTCGGTCCGCACCGATGATCCGGGCCAGGCCGCTTACCTCGCGCCGGAACTCGCCAGGGGCACCTCCTCCTACGCCGGAGATATTTATGCCCTGGGCGCCACTTTGTACGAGATGCTGACCGGAGTGCCGCCGCTGGCGGGGGCGACGCGCGTGACGTCGCCCCGCGATGTCAACCCCGGCGTCCCCCCCGCCCTCGACGGCCTGGTGAAAAAGGCGCTTGCGCCGGACCCCAATGCCCGCTACCAGTCGGCTAGTACGCTGCTGGCCGACTTGCAGGCCATTCGGGACGCACTGCGGACCGGCAAGTCGCTGGCCTGGTCGCCCCAGCCGGAAAAAGCCGGCGACAAAGGCAGTGAGAAAGGCAGTGAGAGGGGCGGCGAGCCGAGAGCCGAGAAGCGCGCCCCGCGCCCGTCCGTCGGTGACGCCACCCTCGTCGCGCCCCGCGAAGACGTCCCCATCCCGGTCGCGGGCGCGGCCCCCGCCGGGGCGATCTCCGCCGCCGCGCGCGACCTCGAAGAAGAAAGACACCCTATGCGGGAACGCGAACGACACGAGCGTCAGACCCCGTCCGCCCTGGGACGGCTGACGGCGATCATGATCGTCCTCTTCGTCCTGGCCGTGATAGGCCTGTCCTGGTACTTCGTCAAAGACTTCGCCTCCGTGCCCGATGACATCCAGGTCCCCAGCCTCATCGGCAAGACCTTCGACGATGCCAAGCGGATCGCCGAGCAGCAGCACTTCACCCTCGTCGAGAGCCAGGGCAGTGACTACAGCGACACCATGCCGGAAAACCAGATCTACCAGCAGAACCCGCTGCCGGGCCGCACGATCAAGGCGGAAAAGGAAGTGACCGTCTACCGCAGCCTCGGCCCGCGTCTCCTCTCCGTTCCTACCCTTGTCGGCACGACCCAGGACTATGCCGCCCGCGCACTCCAGCAGGCCAACCTGCCGCAGGGCGACATCGCTCAGGAGTACAGTGAGCACATCGCCAACGGCGTCGTCATCCGCCAGTCACCCGACGGTGCCAGCAAGGTCGCCCGTAACACTGCTGTCAATTTCACCGTCTCCAGAGGCAAACAGCCGCCGGATTCGCCCACGGATATGGCCGGCGACGCCAGCGGGCCGGACAAGGCGGACCTGCACTGGCACACCGCCGCCCGCGCCGAGTCTTACACCATCCTGCGCTCGCTTGACGGCGACACGAAACCTATCGCCCGCGGTCTGACCGACACGCGCTTCACCGACACGAACCTCAAGCCCAACACGACCTATTCCTACACGGTCAACGCCGTCAACTCGGCGGGGGCGTCTGGGCCGAGCGAGTCCGTGCTGGTGACAACCCAGGCCAAGCCGGATGTGCCGCTCGTGATGCCGCATAACACCGTTGTGACCCCTGCACCCGCTGCCGGGCCGACGCCGGATGCCAGCGGGGCGACCGTGGACGATTCGGCGCCCGCCGCCCCGAAGACGGCCCGCCTGCGCCAGTTCACCGTCGAATTTCGCGTCCCGCGCCACTCGCATCACACTCAGAACGTCCAAGTTGATGTGCAGGACGTTACCGGGACGAACCTGGTCTATGACGAAAACCAGGGGCCGGGCGAGCAGATCAGTGTCCCGATTCAGGCATTCGGCAACAAAGTGACGTTCCGCATCCTGCTCAACGGCAAGATTGTCAAGCAGCAAACGCTGTAGGGGCCGGGGGGTGAAATATTATGCCCATCAAAATCGCGCCGTCTATCCTCTCCGCCGACTTCGGCGCCTTCGCCGAGGCCGTCGAGGAACTCACGGCGGCCAACGCCGACTACATTCACATTGATGTCATGGACGGCCATTTCGTGCCGAACATCACCTTCGGCGCCCAGCTCGTCCGTGCCCTGCGCCCCGTCACGGCCGTCCCCTTCGACACGCACCTGATGATCGAGCGGCCCGAAGAATACGTCGCCGAGTTCGCCAAGGCCGGCAGCAGCCTCGTGACCATCCACCCTGAAACCACATTCCACCTCAACCGCTTGCTGCATCAGATCCAGGACGCCGGCGCGAAGGCAGGGGTCGCTCTCAACCCCGCCACGCCGATCAGCGCCATCGAGTGGGTGCTGGGCGACCTGGACCGCATCCTGGTGATGACCGTCAACCCCGGCTTCGGCGGGCAGGCATTCCTGCCCGAAATGCTGCAAAAGATCCGCGCCCTGGCCGAGCTGCGGGCGGCCCACGGCCTGCGCTTTGAGATCGGGGTGGACGGCGGCGTCAACTCCGATACCGCCCCGCTTGTCGCCCGCGCCGGGGCCGACACCCTGATCGCCGGCAGCGCCGTGTTCCATCACCCCGAGGGCTTGGCCGACGCCGTCGCCGAGCTGCGTCGGCTCGCCACCGATGCCGCCCCGTCCGCCGCTCCCCGGAACGGGGGCCGCTGATGGCCGTCCGTGCTGCGCTGGTCCTGGCCCTGCTCCTCGCCGCCGGCTTCGGCATCTGGGAAGTGCGCCGCTGGTTCACGCCCGAGGGGCGTGACCTCATTTCCGCCAAACAGCGTCTCCTGCGGCTGTGGGGCCTGTTCTTCCTGCTTGCCGTGCTGGGCCTGTGGCTGGGCGGAACCTTCCTGCCCACCCCGCACACGCCCAAGGCGCTGATCGGGTGGATACAATACTGGATGCTGACCGTCCTCGCCTCCCTGCCCTTGATCCCGCTGGCCCTGCTGGACCGGCGCGAGAACCTGCGGCACCTGGCCGAGTCCAACCGCCAACTGGCCGCGCTGCGTCAAACGCTTGTCCAGGAGGCCCACGCCCTGCGCGCCAAGGAAGACGCCGACCCGTCCCCAAACACGCCCGCCTGACCGGCGGGCGTTTCGCTTATCACGACCCTTCAAGGAGAGACACATGCAGAAAGAACTGACCGCGCGCGCCGCTGCCCGGTTGAGAACCGTCGCGGGCGGTGCTGCCGCCAAGACCGTCACCGTCGGGCTGGATGCCTTTGTAGACGAGATCATCCGCGTCGTGGACCGGCGCGCATCGGACACCGAATACACGACCATCGAGCAGATCAGCGAGCTGGGGACGCGCATCATCGGCGCCGCAGGCCAGAGCACGAACTTAGAGCTGGTCGTCGAGCGCGTCAAGCTGGGCGGCAATGGCCCGATCATGGCGAACGCGCTGGCCGCCCTGGGGCCGCAGGTGACATGCATCGGGCCGCTGGGCGAAGGACAAATCCACCCGGCCTTTGCCGAGATGGCCGAGCGCGCGACTCTGATCTCCCTTGGCGCCCCCGGCCACACGGACGCCCTGGAGTTTGAGGACGGCAAGGTCATGCTCGGCAAATTGGAGCCGCTGAACGACGTCATCTGGGCGCGCGTTTCGGAGCGCGCGGGGGAGGGTGGTCCGGCCCGCCTGTTCGCGCAGGCCGATCTGGTCGCCCTGGTCAACTGGACCATGATCCCCGCCATGTCGGCCATCTGGGAGGACATCCTGGCCCTGCTCGCCGCCCAGCCCGCCGCGCCCCGCCGCTTCTTCTTCGACCTGGCCGACCCCGAAAAGCACGGCGACGCCAAAGTCGCCGCCGCCTGCCGCCTGCTGTCACGCTTCCAGGAGTTCGGCCCGACGATTTTGGGCCTGAACGAAAAGGAGGCCTTCCGCGTCGGCACGGCCCTGGGCTACGAGGGCGGCCACCACGGGCGGTCCGAGGTCCGCGCCGTGACCGCCTTCGTCAGCGCCAAACTGCCCGTCGAGGCCGTCGTTGTCCACCCCCGCGCCTACGCCGTTGTCGGCGCGCGCGGCGAGATCACCGCCGACGTGGACGGCCCGTTCGTCGAGAACCCCGTCATCTCAACCGGCGCGGGCGACCACTTCAACGCCGGCTTTTCCCTCGGCAAGCTCCTCGGCCTGGCCGACGACGAAGCCGCCACCGCCGCCGTCGGCACGTCAGGCTACTACGTCCGCCACGCCGCCAGCCCGACCCTGGCTCAACTTGCCGAGTTCCTGGAAGCCCAGGCGGCTGAGTAAGAGCTATCCTCAGGGAGTCGGCTATTGGACAGAAAAGCAAAGCGGTTACAAAGGATCGCCCTAATTGCAGTTGCCGTCACCGCAGCGGTAGTTAGTTTTGGGCTATGGTATCTTCATTAGAGTTGTGGCGTAATTGTATTTGTTTCCTGCCTGAGTGCATTTCGCGGCGTTCTTAGTCGACCGCCAGCGCGTAGGCTTTGAGTGGCCGCTTATCCAGGCGGCGGTTCACTAACCCAGCCACCACCCGCATCACCTGCGGGTGCCGGTCATGCCCGTGACGAAAGACCTGAGCCAATGCCTGAAACTGATTGGCCTGCGCCAAACTATGCTCCACGACGATCCGGTAACGCGACAGGTGCCGGTTGTAAGCCTTCTGCTCCTCACTTAACGGGTGAGCGCGCCGCGCCCGCCTTGTGCGGCAGGTACAGGCAGGCGTCGGGGTAGTCTTTGGTGATGCCATCGTAGCCCTTGTCCATCATGGCGGCTTCACCGGGAGCCAGCCTGTCTAAGATCTTGCTGGCCCGCAGCAGCGTCAGGTCGTGGTTGGCACCGCCCGGCACGCTGCCACTGACCGCGAGGAACCGCCCTTGCGGGTCCACCGCCACCTGCGTCTTCAAGGTATGCGCCTTCTTCTTGCCCGAGTAGAAGGGCTTTTGACGGCTGTTGCCCTTGTCATTCTCGCCGCCGGGCCGCTGCACGCGCTGCTCTTTGGCATCTATGATCAGGCACACGTCGGGGAAGGCGTCCATGACCGCCTGGACCAAGCGCATCTTGGGCCGGTCTTTGGTCGGACGGTCATAAGCGAAGCGCGTCAGGGTGTCCAGCGTTGCCAGCACGTCCTTGAGGTTGTCTTCGGCGTTGGTCTTGTCCAGCCCGAAGAAGAAGCCGAGCACCTCCAGGGTGGGGTAGACCCGTAGCCACATGAGAGTCAGCAGCAGGCGATCCTGGAGTGAATGTTTGTGCGGCTTCCCGGCTCTTGCGGGGCTGGCGATGGCGCTTGGTGAGGGCTTGGGCCAAGCGCTGTGCATGAGCCGGGGCGAGTTCGGCGTAGAGTTCGTCGAAGGCGGCCACGCTCAGTCCGATCATGCTCTGGAACGCGGCGGGGCGTGCGGACAGGTTTTGGTAGGTCAGCATGGCACCAGTTTACCCGAACGATTCTATTACGCCACAACTCTATTATAAGGTTCTGCCTGGTTCTGCGTTCAGTCAAGGGCCATATGGACCATAGAGGGCCACGGAATGAATTCCGAGGCTGAGAAGTGCCCCGTGTCCAGGGGACACAAGAAGGCCTGCGCTGCTCAGTCTTCCGTCCCCTGGACGGCGGGCCTTTCTTAGCCTCGGGTTTCAACCCGTGGCGGTCTGTACTACATCAATATCAGTCTATTCTACGAAGGGAAACATGGGGCACAGCAAGCTGGAGTACTACCTGCACCTCGTCTGGTCAACGTACCAGCGGGAGCCGTTGCTGGTCGGTGACACGGAGGCATTGCTCTACGCCTGTATTCGGGCGGAAGCGCGGCGGATGGACTGTGTCATTCTTGCGCTCGGCGGCCTCGCGGATCATGTGCATCTGGCCGTGGAGCCGCCGGGGATGCTGGGGCCGGGACAGGTCGCCAAGCAGATCAAGGGTGCTTCCTCCCGCTTTGCGAACGACAAAGGTATCGCGTTCAAGTGGCAATCGGGCTACGGCGGCTTCAGCCTGAGCCGTCCACACCTCAAGGCCGTCATTCCTTACGTCCAGGACCAGCAGGAGCGCCACGCCAATGGCGACATCTGGCCGGATTGGGAGCCGCCCGACGACTAAATCTTCCGTCCCCTGGACGGCGGGCACTTCCGAGCCTCGGGTTTCAACCCGTGGCGGCTTTCGGCGCGGCCTTCTTTCGGCGCGGCCTTCTTTCGGCGCGGCCTTCTTTCGGCGCGGCCTGCCCCGCATAGTTTGGCACGAATAATGCACGAAGACCATTACTACATGCGCCGTGCCCTGCGCCTGGCCGCCCTGGGGCGGCACGCCAGCCCGAACCCGATGGTCGGGTGCGTCCTCGTAGACGATGCAGGCCGGATCGTCGGCGAGGGTTGGCACCCAGAGCCGGGGCAGCCACACGCCGAGGTGTTTGCCCTGCGCGATGCGGGCGCGGCGGCGCGGGGGACGACGGCGTTCGTGACGCTGGAACCCTGTTCGCATCATGGCCGGACGCCGCCCTGCGCCGACGCGCTTCTAGCGGCGGATGTCAAGCGCGTGGTCGCCGCCATGAGCGACCCGGACCCGCGGGTCGGCGGGCGCGGGTTGGAGCGGCTCCAAGCGGGGGGAGTAGATGTTACGGTTGGTATCTGCGAGGCCGAGGCGCGGGCGCTGAACGCGGCTTATATTAAGCACCGGACATCGCCAGTCCCCTGGGTGGTGCTGAAGACGGCCATGACGCTGGACGGCAAGATCGCGACTGAGACGGGGGACTCGAAGTGGATCACGTCCCCTGTCGCCCGCCGCGCCGTCCACCGACAATTGCGGGACCGGTGCGATGGTATTCTCACCGGGGTAGGGACCGTTCTGGCTGACGACCCGGCGCTGACGACGCGGCGGACGCACCGGCAGGGCCGCAACCCGTGGCGGATCGTCGTGGACAGCCGCCTGCGGACGCCGCCGGGCGCGCAGGTGGTGCGCCTAGCAGCGGACGATGGGAAAACGATCTTCGCGACAACGCCCCAGGCTGACCCGGCACGCCGGGAACTGCTTGTCGCGCGCGGCTGCCGGATTCTGACCTGCGGCCCAAAGGAAGGCCGCGTAGACCTGACCGATATGATGTACCAACTGGGAACCAGCGGGGACATGATCGGTGTTCTGATAGAGAGCGGCGGAACTCTGGCGGCAGCAATGCTGTCTGCTGGTTTTGTAGATCGCTGGATCTGTTACATCGCCCCCAAAGTGGCGGGCGGGCGGGCCGCGCCCGGCCCTGTCGGCGAGTTGGGTATCACGCTCATGCGCGACGCCCGCGCCGTTTCCTTCCGGCAGGTGCGCCGCTGCGGGCCGGACATCGTGATAGACGCCCGCTTTGGGTAACATATTGGGAATTAGTCCATTCGGACCATCTGATTTCGGGAGGTGAGGAGAACGCGCTATGTTTACGGGAATTATTCAAGAAGTCGGCCATGTTGAGGCCATCGAGCGCGGCGAACAATCGGCCCGGTTCACCATCCGCGCTGGGCACACCCTGGACGGTGTGAAGATCGGCGACAGCATCGCCGTCAACGGCGCGTGCCTCACCGTGGTGCAGTCGGAACCCGGCACGGTCGCCTTTGACGCCGTGTATGAGACGCTGCAAAAGACCGCGCTTGGCGCGCTTGCTATCGGCGACGAGATCAACCTGGAGCCGAGCCTGGCCGCCAACGGCCGGTTTGATGGTCATATCGTCCAGGGCCATGTGGACGGCGTGGGCACCATCGCCTCTATCCGCGAGGTAGACAACTCCTACTATATCTACATCACCGCCTCCCCGACCCTGCTCCGCTACATCGTCCGCAAGGGCAGCATCGCCATTGACGGCATCTCGCTCACCGTCGTGGATGCCGACGACAAGACCTTCTCCGTCGCCATCATCCCCCACACCTGGGACCACACCAACCTCCACATCCGCCGGGCGGGCGACCAGATCAACCTGGAAACCGACATCGTCGGCAAGTATATAGAAAAGCTCGTCGGCGGTGATTACGTCCGCGCGGAGACGCCCCTCCGCATCGCCGACCTGGAGCGCAGCGAGCCGACCTGGGCCGGCCCCATGACCGCCTACCGGGAGTAGTGACCATGACCGAGTTGATGGAGAAGGCCATAGCCGAAGTTGCTAAACTGCCCGATATTAGGCAGGACAGAGTCGCTTCGTGGTTGCTTGAAGAGTTGTCTTTGGAGCCGCAGGGGGAAGAAGCCGAAGAGACGCTTGCGGCTCTGCTGACCCGTGCGCGAACAGAAATTGCGATGGGAGAAGTTTATCCTCTGGAAAGCATCCTGTGACTTCCCGCATCACTGCCGACTTCCGCAAGCGTTTTCAAAGACTGCCCAATGATGTTCAGAGGCAGGCGAAGGAAGCCTACTGCCTTTGGAAAACGGACCCGTATCATGCCAGCTTGTTCTTCAAGCAAGTCAGCCCCAATGAGCCTCTGTATTCCGTCAGGGTCGGGCAGCACTGGCGGGCGCTGGCGCTCAAAGACGGCAACGACCTGGATTGGTTCTGGATTGGCCCCCACGCGCACCATGACCGGTTGATAAAACAGATTTGAGGCGCAATGATGCCGGACAACCCGTTCAACACAATCGAAGAGGCCGTCGCTGACCTGCGGGCGGGCAAGATGATCATTCTCGTGGACGATGAGGACCGCGAGAATGAGGGCGATTTCGTCATGGCCGCCGAGCACGTCACGGCGGAAGTCATCACGCTGATGACGCGCCATGCCTCCGGCATCATCACTGTTCCCATGCCCGAGGAACGGCTGCTCGCGCTCAACCTGGAGCTGATGGTGCGCGAGAACAGCGAGTCCATGCGGACGGCCTTTACGATCACCGTAGACGCCAAAGAGGGGACGACGACGGGCAGCAGCGCGGGGGACCGCGCCCTGACTATCCGGCGGCTGGCTGACCCCGGCGCGCGGGCGAGCGATTTCAACCGGCCCGGCCATGTCAACCCGCTAATGGCCCGCATGGGCGGCGTCCTGAAACGCGCCGGGCATACCGAGGCCGCCGTGGACCTCATGCGGCTGGCCGGGCTGGAGCCGGTCGGCGTCATCTGCGAGATCATGGGCGACGGCGGCGAGATGGCCCGCGTGCCCGAACTCGCAGACCTGGCGAAGCAGTTCGACCTGAAGTTCATCACCATCGCCGAACTGATCAAACACCGGCGGCGGCGCGAGAAGCTGATCCACAAAGTCGCCTCGGCCCGGCTGCCGACCCGCTACGGCGAGTTCACCGCCCATGCCTACGAGAGTGGCGTGGACCCCGCGCCGTACACGGCCTTTACGATGGGCGACATCGCGGACGGTAAGGACGTTTTGGTCCGCATCCACTCGTCCTGCGTGACGGGCGACCTGCTCGGCTCGCTTAAATGCGACTGCGGCGACCAATTGCACCTTGCCCTGGAGAAGATCGCCGAAGCCGGGCGCGGCGTCCTGCTCTACATCGAGCAGGAGGGACGCGGCATTGGGATCACCAACAAGATCAAGGCGTATGCGTTGCAGGACAAGGGCGCGGACACGGTCGAGGCAAACGTGGCCCTGGGCTTCAAGCCCGATTTGCGTGACTATGGCATCGGCGCGCAGGTGCTGGTAGACCTGGGCGTCAAGCGGCTGCTCTACATGACCAACAACCCGGCTAAACTCGCCGGGCTGGAAGGCTACGGCCTGGAGATCGTGGATCGTATCCCTCTCCACACTGCTTCCAATGACACGAACCGTCGTTATTTAGAGACAAAGCGGACCAAGATGGGCCATTTACTGGTCGAGGACCTGCCTATCCCACTGGACGAGCAGGACGGGCCGGAAGCGGCGTGAGACCCCCTAACCCCCAATAATGGGGGAACCGGAAAAGGCTTGTCCCTTCTTGCTCCCCCATTATTGGGGGCTGGGGGGCAACTCTGCGTGAACATTTTGGGGAGAATTATCGTATAACATGGTGACTCACGAAGGAACCTTGATCGGCTCGGGCCTGCGCTTCGCCGTTGTCCTGAGCCGGTTCAATTCGCTGGTCGGGGACCGGCTGCTGGAGGGCGCGCTGGACACGCTGCGGCGGCATGGTGTGGCGCAAGACGACATTACGCTGGCGCGTGTGCCGGGGGCGTTCGAGATCCCGCTGGCCGCTTCCGAGCTGGCGAAAATGGGAACTTTTGACGCCGTGATCTGTTTAGGTGCTGTAATCCGGGGCGCGACCGCGCACTTCGATTACGTCGCCGGGCCGCTGGCGTCCGGGCTGGCGAATATCGCCGTCCAGACCGGCGTGCCGGTTCTTTTTGGGGTACTGACGACGGACACGATCGAGCAGGCCCTGGAACGAGCCGGGACCAAAGCGGGAAACAAAGGCGCGGACGTCGCCGCCGCCGCCATTGAAATGGCGAACTTACTCCGAAAAATCCGCGTATAACAATACGTCACTGAGAAACAGTTTTCGAGAAACATACTCCTGATGAGGTTTGTAGAACAAATGAAGAAAGCAAGCTCCTATGTCGCCGTTTTCGCGGTGGGTGTGACGGCCTGCGCTGTCGGCCTGAAAACATTCGGCGACCCCGTTTCTTATCTGGGCGGTACGCAATCCAAGCAGGCCGTCCTAGCGTCCCTCAGCACCACGCCCTCGCCACTCAAGCGCGCTGTTGGCGACTCGGTCGTCGCCGACGCCGCTGCCAAAGTAGACGCTGCCGTAGTGACAGTGCATACCGTCGGCAAGTCCACGGGCGGCAACCCCTTCGGCGACGATCCCATTTTTCGACGCTTCGGCTTGGGCGGCGGTAGCCCGCAGGTTTCGCGTGGGGCCGGCTCCGGCGTCATTATCAGCGCGGATGGCTACATCTTGACCAACAACCATGTCGTTGACAACACGGCGACGCTCACCGTGAATGTGGGCGGCAAAGGCAAGGCATTCAACGCCCGTGTGATTGGGGCCGACCCTATTACCGACATTGCGGTCGTCAAGATCGACACCAATGGGGTTAAACTCCCCGTCGCCCAGCTCGGCAACTCCGACGATGTCCGCATCGGCGATTGGGCCATCGCAGTCGGCAATCCGCTCGATGTGGGCACGACGGTCACTTTGGGCATTATCAGTGCCCTGAACCGCTCCGGCCAGAGCGCCGAAGGCCAGGCGATCCTGCCCGCGATCCAGACCGATGCCGCCATCAACCCCGGCAACTCGGGCGGCGCGCTCGCCAACATCAACGGCCAGGTAATCGGCATCAATGAGGCCATCCTTTCGCCCAGCGGAACCTACTCCGGGATCGGCTTCGCCATCCCGATCAACCGCGCCAAGCAGGTCGCCGCCGAGTTGATCAAGAGCGGCCACGCCTCGCACCCCTATCTGGGTGTTCAATATGGCCCGGTCTCCGTGCTGTCGCCCGATGAGCGCGCGCAGACGGGCATTGCGTCCAACCTGGAGGACGGCGTCGTCATCCGCCGCGTCTATAGCGGCTCTCCCGCCGCGCAGGCGGGGCTGCACCTGTTCGACGTCATCACTCAGGCCAACGGCCAGGCAATCACCGACCAGGACTCGCTGAACAACATGATCCAAACCCTCAGTGTCGGCAGCACGCTCACCCTGCGTATCCTGCGCGACGGTCAGCCGCGCACCGTCACCGTGACCATGCGTGAGCGTCCCGCTACCTTCGGCCTAGACCGGCAGCAGGGGCCGCCGCAGCAGGACCCGAACCAGCAGGACCAGCAGCAGTCGCCGTTCGGTCAGTTGCCCTTCGGTCATCCGTAAATGTTTCCCTCAAACCATTGACACGAGACGGGCCTTCCAACCGGAAGGCCCGTCTTTTTTGTGTGCCGGGTACAATGAGGCCATGACAGAGGCCATGACAGATCCGGTGACCCTGATCCAGCATCTCTCCCGCCGTGCCATCGAGACCGGCGAGGCGCAGACACTGCTCGACGAGATGAACCAGGCCGCGATGGAGACTGTTGGCGCGGACCGCGCCTTTGTCGCCCTGGCCCATGATGCGACGGGCGAGTTGACCCTTGTCTCAACGGCGGGGGCCGGCTGGACCGATGAGTTTCGCGCCCTGCGGCTGAGGATTGACGAAACGGGTCGAAACGGGGCGGGGCGCCCGCACGGCGAAAGGGTGGGGGAGAAGCGCAGCGGCATCACTTCCCATGTGGCCGCCACGGGGCGCCCCTACATCACCGGCGACGTGGATGCCGACCCCTACTACTACGCCTTCTTCGACGACGTGTGCAGCGAGATCGCCGCACCCCTGTTGGACGGCAACGGCCACACGCGCGGCGTCATCAACATCGAAAGCTTTCACCCCGACCATTTCACCGACGCTCACCTGCGCCTGGTGCAGTCGCTGGCCGACATCGCCGTCCTGCGCCTGGTGGCCGACGGGTCGCGCGCCCGCGAGGCCGCATTGGTCGAGATCGGCAAGGACCTGTCCGCCATCGGCGACGCCGAGCAGCTCATGCGCCGCGTCGTGGATGTCGCCGCCGCCCAGCTCCGCTTTGAAGACTGTTCGCTCTTCGTGCTGGACAAAGACAAGCAGTTGTTGGTCTTGCAGGCGGCGCGCGGCGGATTGGCCGGGCGCATCGGCACCGCCACTTACCCCGTCGGGGAGGGCCTGACCGGCTGGGTCGCCGAGCAGGGCGAGCCGATCCGTGTCGGCAACCCGCGCGAAGACCCGCGCTGGCGCGGCCGCTTCGAGGAGTTCCCCATTGAAGATGTCGGCGCCTTCCTCGCCGTCCCCATTTTCGGACGCAGTGGTGTCCTGGGCGTCCTGCGCGTCCTGCGCCGCAAGAGCGTCGCCCCCTGGTTCCGCCGCGAGTTCACCGAGGACGACGAAAGCGTCCTGCTGACCATCGCCTCCCAGCTTGGCACCGCCATCGAGAACGGACGCATTCTCGACCGTCTGGTCAACACCGAGCGCATGGCAGCCTGGGGCGAGCTGTCCGCCAAGGCCGCGCACATGATCGGCAACCGGACCTTCGCCATCAAGGGCGACCTCAACGAACTCGAATACCGCCTGTCCGAACCCGAAGACAAGCGGCCCGAGTACCGCAAGCTGGCCGAAGGCATCCGGCGCGGCATCTTCCGCCTGGAAGAGATATTGCAGGAGTTCCGCGACTTCGTCCGCGCCACTCAGATCGCCCTGGCCGAGTACCAGCTCAACGACCTCATCCGTCAGTGCGTGGACGAGAGCTTTCCCAAGCGCGGCCCCGTCGCCCTGACCCTTGACCTTGCCCCGGATCTGCCGCCGATCCTCGCCGACGCTTCGCGCCTGAAGCGCGCCTTCTCCGAGCTGATCGAAAACTCCCTATCTTTCCAGCCCGATGGCGGCTCGCTCCTCATCCGCACCCGCCGCGCCGACCCCGCCCAATCTCACGCCCTGGCCGAGCTTGGGCGCGGCCGCGTCTACCTCCAGATCGAATTCCAGGACACTGGCCCCGGCGTTCCCGCCGATCTCAAGCCCCGCATCTTCACCCCCTTCTTCACCTCCCGCGCGCGCGGCCTGGGCCTGGGCCTGAGCATCGTCAAAGGCATCTTGGAAGCCCATCGAGGCAGCATCGTCGAAGTCGGCGCTTCCGGCAAAGGCGCCCACTTTATCGCCTTCCTGCCCGTGAAGGGTGACTAGGAAAAAGCGCGCAGGAGCATCCCACGCCTTGCGGCGCTGCTGCGGGTGGCCTCCCGGCTTGCGTTGCCAATCATCGCTCAACGCTCCTGCCTATCCGATTTGAGCACTCCGTTCTCCGCCTTGACCGTCCGGCGGTAGCGGCGGCCGCGCGAGTCGGAGTAGGAATAGGTGTGTGTGCTCCCGCTCTGGCGCCCCGCGAATTTGCCCGCTGCATCGAACCGCGCGGCGTCGGTCGGAGCGACTTCATTGGATAGCGCGCTGGAGAAGACAGGGACGCCGTTGCGGGTCACTCGCTCCATCACCCGGTAGCCCTGGCGGACCGTCATCGCCTGGGAGGCCGACTTGTCGGGATGGCCGAGGCGCGTGGACAGGATGGCAAGCGGATAAACCAGCGCCCGCCGCCGCACCACGATTTGCGGGCCGCTGCGCGTGGTCGTCGTGGACCAAAGCCGGGTCGTCTGCTGGAGGTTTTGGACCGACCGCGTGGGGGACAGGTCGAACTGCTGGGCGCTCGCGAAGCGGATGTCCTGGACGATCCGCGTGTCTCTGCGGCCTTGCGAGGTCAGCACATAGCCGGCCAGGACAAAGCGCCGCCTCGCCGTCACCGACACCGGGCCGCGTGCTGCGCCCCCGTCCGTCGCGATCTTCTGCGCGATGACCGGCGTTGGGGCCGCGCCCAGCGTGTCCGTCGTGACCGCCCCTTTGACCCTCGGCAGCACCGGATCGCGATACAGATAAAGCGCGCCTGCGACTGCGAACGTGCTGCCGCCGTTGAAGACGCGGACACCGATCCGGTGCGGCCTGCCGTCGCTGAAGACGCCCGCGAACGGCGTCAGGTCCACGCGGTACGGGGGGAAGTTGAGCGTCTGCACGCCGGGGATGGGACGCCACAGCGAGGGGTCCATGCCGCCCGTATAGATCCACGGGTAGACCGGCGCGACCCCCGCCGGCTTGCCGTCCACCGTCACCTCGGTCTCGCGGAAAGCCGTTCCGCCGAAGGTCTGAAGCTTCTCCGCCAGGTCGCTGGGTACGCCGAGATACCAGAACTCGTCTCGCCCCTGGCTCTCGGTGATCAGATCAAGGTATGCCCGCACGACATTGGTCGGGAAGGTGAATGTCTCGGTCAGCGCACCGTCCGGCCCGCTCAGGCTGACCGCCCCGCCCGCTTTGCTGGACAGCGGCAGCACCACATCCGGCGTCTCGGCGGGGGGCGTCGCCCGGTCCGGCGGATAGAAGAGTAAAAAGGCGCTCCCCCGGATGACCCCGGTGTAGGTCTCGTTGACGATGTTGCCCAGGATCGCTTCGCCCGGCTGCGGCGTTCGCAGCAGCGCGCTGTCATCGGTCACGTCCCGCTCCACATGCCAGGTCGGGCCGACCGTGCGCGACGGCTCCATCGTGGTGCCGAAATAGACGTTCGTCCGTCCAATGGCGATCTGCGCCGTCCGGTCGAACTGACGCCCCGGCGTGACCGAATAATCGGCCACGAGGACGACTTTCGCCCACCGCCGCGCCCCGCCGGGCGGCGGGAGGTAGCGGAACGTCTTCGGGGTGAAGTCCGTAAACGCGAGGTTTTGGAACAGCGTCACTTTGAAGGGCCGCGTCCGGGGCCGCGAGACCGGCGGCTCCGCCGTCGCCGTGTCGGGGGAGCCGACGCGCATCGTCCCCGGAGCCTGTGCCAAGATAGAGGGCGCGACGCCCAAGAAAATGCCCGAAGCGATCAGCAGGACTGCGTACCGGAATGTGAGGTTCATGCCGCCTCTTTCACCACCGGCGGCCAAACACCCTGCTTCGCCTCCGTGAGCCGATGCCGCGAACGCATCCGGGAAAATAATTGTCAGGCGCTTTCGCAAAATACAAATCTAGGTGATATAATACAGCAGCGCAACAGCAAATCTTTGTTGCAAAACTACAGCCACATGAGAGGAAATGGAGAATTTCTTCTCAGCCCGCTATTCCTGGGTGAACAGCGGGCTGACTCCGGTAGTAGGAGACACCGCCATGCGCTCGTTCCGCTATGCCCTTCTGGTCGGCACGCTGCTCCTCGCCTCGTGTGTCCAGGCCGCCCCGCTCCCCGCCGTCCTGCGTCGGCAGGACCCGCGCCTGGAAAATCCCGTCTCCTGTGTCGCCCGCCACATCTATGTCGGCGAAATTATGGAGACGTTCGCCAAACAGTCCGGCGTTGCTCTCACAGCAGACGAGGCCGGTGGAGCGGCGGACGTGGACGTCGCCGTGTCTTTGGATCACGTCCCGCTGGGGGACGCGATGGAGGCGCTTTGGTCGCTGGTGAGCTACCAGGACGCCGACTGGGACTGGGAGCGCACCGGGAAGGATGGCAGTTACAAGTACTGCCTGGTCCAGCCGGAGGCGGCGCGCTTGCTGCCCCATACCCTGCACGGCCAGGTGGATAAGGAGGTACAGGCGCAGGCAAGGAAGATGCTGGATGCGCTGAAGATGACGCCGGACCAGCTCAATGAGGCGGCGAAGGATGACCCACTGCTGGCAAGCATGGCGGACGGCAGCAAGGACGACCGCGTTCGGCCCAGCATGAGCATATTCGCCGACCTGCCGCCGGAGTTGCAGAACGATATCCTACAGGAGCACGGCGGGGTCTCAATCCCCATCTCCAAGCTCTCACCCAGAGGGCGCCAGTACGTCCACGACAACTGGCTCGCCGACCGTGACAGAGGGGGCCTGACCAAAGACGAGGGGGGCAACCTGATCCCCGTGCGTGAACCCCAAAGTATCAGCGTCGGTTGTGGCTATAGTGACCTGAAAATGGCGCCGTCTCTCAACATTGACACCGGCTTCGGGTGTGGGGACCTGGCGGGGGGTGGGTGGATAGAGAAGGAGTGGCGCAGCAAGATTTCGCTGATGTGGCTGCGGCCCGGCGACCTCCGGGACGTTCCCGCTGCGGCGAAGCAGGTCCCCGCGCCGCGAGTGGCAGGAAAGTCGTCCTCAGAGCACACGTTCGCCGAGCGCCTGATGCAGTTGGCGAAGGCGGCCTCCCTGCCCCTGCTGGCCCGCCTGCCCGATGAGCACAGCAGCGGCAGTAACAGCATCACCGATGATCCCCCCTATAACCAGACTGTAAAGGCGTACCTAACCTATGTAAAGGGTGATTTGCAACACAAGTGGCGCAAGGGCGTCCTGCTGCTGGATTACCCGCCCCGGCTGACCGATCCGGGCAAGGCGACGGACGCCCCCTGGTCGGTTGTCCGGCGACTGCGCGACAGCGAAGCAAAGGGCGACGGCTACTTGACTTTGGGCGATTATGCCCGTGCCGCCCATGACCTGACGCCCCAGCAGATGCGGGCGCTGTCGGCGCACTTCCCGTCCATGCCGAATGCCAGTTTTTGGCGCGATGTGCTGGCGCTCTACGACGGCTCTCCCAGCATCCGGCCTGCCCTGCTGTCGCCGTCCGGCTGCGACTACGCGGGCGTCCTCCATGCCGCCGCCGCCGCGCTGGGGCCGGAGGCGGAGAAGCTGGTACAGGACGGCACGGCGACGCGCGTGCGGATCGAGGAGAAGCGGCACGACGAGTGGAAGCCCGCCGCGAAGGAGATCGCCATCCTGCTGATGTCGGAGAAGGGGAAGATCGTCGCCGGACAGGGCTTCACCTACCAGAGCCACCAGTGGATGTCCAGCGTCGAAGCCGCAAAGGCCGAGGGCCAGGGAGGAAACTAGGGGAGGCGCCCCGGCCCATCCGCCTAAATGCTGCCGTCGTCAGGTACAATGGAAGGCAGTCTCAGGAGGATTTGACCCTATGAAGTTCACGACCAAAGCGCTCATTTTCGCCGGAGCGCTGCTCGCCGCCGCACCCGGCTGCGGCAACAAGGACGCGGGCGGCGCCGGCGGCGCCGGCGGTACGCCATCCGCATCCACGAGTGCCTCGGCCCCCGCCGCACCCGCCCCCGCGCCGCCGTCCGCCGACATCTCCCACACGCCGGCCACCACTAAAGTCAACGGCAAGACCGTCACGCTGAAGGCTACCCCGTCCGGCCTCCAATTCTACGACATCAAGGTCGGGACCGGCGCCAGTCCCGATGCCGGACAGACCGCCGCCGTGCAGTACACAGGCGCGCTGCCCGACGGCACCAAGTTCGACTCGTCCTACGACCACGGCACCGACCCGTTCGAGTTTCCGGTCGGCGGCGGCCAGGTCATCAAGGGGTGGGACGAGGGCGTGGCGACCATGAAACCTGGCGGGAAGCGCCGCCTGGTGATCCCGCCGGACCTTGCCTATGGCGCCAACTCGCCGACCCCGGCGATCCCGCCGAACGCGACCCTGGTCTTCGATGTCGAGCTGGTCGCGGTCAAATAGGCGGATGCGGGCGACATCAGGCCGCTCGCAGGTACTCTTCCAGGCGGGGGTGGACGCGGCGGAACTCGCCCTCGATCCGGGCCAGCAGGGACGGCGTCTGCGAGAGTTCCCCCCGCTTGGCCGTCTCTTCCAGGCCCAGGCTGACCCAGGCCAGAGCCTCCGCCCCCAGCGTCTGCGCGCTGCCTTTCAGCGAATGCGCTTCCAGCCGCGCCCCAATGGCGTCGCCGTCCGTGACCGCCTGGGCAAGACGCGCCAGCACCTGGGGGGCCGTGTCCAGGAAGTCCGTCACGACGTCCCGCGCCAGCTCGGCGTCGTCTTCGCAGCTTTCCAGCAGGCGCTCTAGTTGGAACACCTCGATCCGCGCATGTGTAAACGAGTCACTTACCATCGTTTTTTTCTTCCTCTCTCAATCACATCTCCCAGCCACAGTTCTTAGCCACAATTCCCAGCCACAGAATCGTCACGGACGCTCAGGCCGCCTTGAGCAGCCGCCGCACCGGGGCGGGCATCTCGTGGGCATGGGTCACGCGGTTGCGGCCCTGCTGTTTGGAGCGGTATAGGGCGGCATCGGCTTGGTCCATAAGCTCCCCCGGCGTCGCCGCCAGTGGCGGGGCGGCAGGGTCATAAGTGGAGACGCCGACGCTGACCCGCACCGGGCGCCCCTCCCAGGTGAACGCCTCGACCGCCCCGCGCAGCCGTTGGGCGACGACCAGCGCATCGCCCTGGGCCGTCGCCGGCAGGAGCACGGCGAACTCCTCGCCGCCGTAGCGGGCCGCGATGTCGTGGTCGCGCACGCCTGCTTTCAGGAGCAGAGCGACCTGGCGGAGCACGGCGTCTCCGGCAGGGTGGCCGAACGTGTCGTTGTAGGCTTTGAAGTGGTCCACGTCCAGCATGACCAGCGACAGTGGCAGGCGGTGACGCCGCGCGAAGGAGAAGTTGGACAGCAGGACATCTTGAAGGAAGCGGTGATTCTTCAGGCCCGTCAGCCCATCACAGGTCGCCAGTTCTTCCAGACGCGCGTTGGCCTGTTCCAACTGACTGTTGGCCCGCGCCAGCTCGTCCTGGCGGTGCCCCAGCGCCTCGTTCAGCGTGGTCACCTCTCGGAGCTGCTCCGCCACTCGCTCTTCCAGCGCCCGGCGCTCCGTGATGTCGGCGTTGGCGCTGATCAGTCCGGTGACTCGCCCATCGCCCGCCCGGAGGGGGAGCGTGCTGGACAGTAAGTGCCGCCACCGTCCGTCACGCCCGCGCCGGGTCACTTCGACGCCGATCAGTTCTTCGCCCGCCAGCACCCTCTGGATCGTCTGTTTCTGTTCCTGGATGTTCCGCGCCTGGCTTTCCGCCCCTTCTTCCGCGAAGATGTCCCAGATAGGCCGCTGCCAGATCTCCTCGGGGCCATACCCGAACAGCTCGACAGCCGCCCGGTTCCATTCGTGGATGGCGCCTTCGGCGTCGAGGGAGTAGCAGGCCACAGGCAGCCCGGCGAACAGCTCGGAAAATCGGTGATTCGCCGCCCCCAGCCAGGACACCTGCTCCCCCAGTTCCTGGTTCCGGCTGTCCAGGCGCGCGTTCAGCGTCCGCATCTCGCCCTGCATCGTCAGGATGCGCTGGGCGATCTCCAGGCGCGCGAACAGTTCGCCGTGTCCGAGCGGCTTTGCGAGGAAATCGTCGGCGCCGCTGTAAAGCCCCTCGATTCGGTCCTGGCGCTCGTTGCGCGAGGTCAGCAGGATCACATAGGTGTAGGGCACTCCCTCCTGCGCGCGGATGCGCCGGCAGAGCGACGGGCCATCCAGGCGCGGCATCATCCAGTCGGAGATGACCAGCGGAAACGTTTCGCGCTGGAGGATTTCCCAGGCCTCGGCCCCGTCCGCAGCCACGCTCACCTCATGCCCGAGCTTTTCCAGCGTCCGGCGCAGGATCAGGGCCGCCCCTGAGCTGTCCTCGGCGATCAATATCCTCATGCGGCCTCCTTCACTATTTCATGCGGACGGCAGGCCGCCCGCAGCTTGCCGTACAGCTCCTGTGGCCGGATCGGCTTCGAGACATAATCATCCATGCCCGACTGGAGGCAGCGCTCCCGGTCGCCCTGCATGGCGTTAGCGGTCATGGCGATGACCGGGATGTGCCGCCCGCCCCCCGCCTCGCGACGCCGAATCGCCGCCGTCGCTTCCAGTCCGTCCATTTCGGGCATCTGCACGTCCATCAGCACCGCGTCGTAAGGCGTCTGGGCCAGCGCGTCCAGCGCCTCCTGCCCGCTGGCGACGGCATCGGCGCGGCAGCCCCACTTGCCCAGGAGGCGCAGGGCCAGCTTCTGATTGGTGGAGTTGTCTTCCGCCAGCAGGATGCGTAGGCCCAGAGGCTCGACCGCCGCGGCGGCTTCCTTCTCGACTTTTGCGGCTTCCTTCTCGACTTTCGGGGATGCTTTCCCCTCCGCCAGCACGGTGACCAAGACATCGAATAGCTGGGACTGGCGCACCGGCTTGATCAGGGCCGCCGCGAAGCCGCTCGCCCGCATCTCCTCGCGGCTGCCCCGGCTGCCCGCCGAGGAAAGCAGAACCAGAGGAAGGCTGCGCCAGCGCGCGTCCGCCCGAATCGCCTGCGCCGTCGCCTCGCCGTCCATTTCGGGCATCATCATGTCCAGCAGGGCCAGCCCGAACGGGTCTCCGCCCGCCCCGTGCAGGGCGTCCAGCGCTTCCTGCCCGCCAGACGCCTCCTCGGTGCGGCAGCCCCAGGACCGGAGCTGTTCGCGCAGGATGCGCCGGTTGACGGCGTTGTCGTCCACGATCAGCGCCCGCAGGCCCGCCAGGCGGGGCGAGAGCGCGGCGCGGACGGCGGGCGCGGTGGGCTGCTTTGGGAGCGGCAGCTCCACCCAGAATTTGCTCCCCCGCCCCGGCTCGCTTTCCACCCCGATGCGCCCGCCCATGAGCTGGGTGAGCTGGCGGCAGATGGTCAGGCCCAGCCCCGTACCCCCGTACCGGCGGGTCGTGCTGCCGTCAGCCTGCGTGAAGGAATCGAAGATGGCCTCCTGGCGGCTTGTGGGAATTCCGATCCCGCTGTCGCGCACCGAAAGCCGGATCGTCGCCTCCGCCTCCGTCTGCGCGACCAGACGCGCCTCGATGACCACCTCGCCGCGCGGCGTGAACTTGACGGCGTTGCCGGCGAAGTTTGTCAGCACCTGCCGGATGCGCCCCGGATCGCCCCGTAGGCGCTCCGGCACATCGGGGGGGACATGGCTGATCAGCTCCAGCCCCGCCGCCTGGGCGCGCGGGGCCAGCAGGTCGGCCACATCTTCGAGGGCTTCGCGCAGACTGAAATCAGCCACCTCGATTGTCATCTTGCCCGCCTCGATCTTGGAAAAGTCGAGGATATCGTTGATGATCGTCAGCAGCGCCTCGCCGCTGCCCTTGATGGTCTCGGCGTAGTCGCGCTGGTCATCCGCCAGGGCAGTGTCCAGCAGCAGGCCCGTCATGCCGATGACGCCGTTCATGGGTGTGCGGATCTCGTGGCTCATGTTCGCCAAAAACTCGGACTTGGCCCGCGCCGAGGCTTCCGCCAGGTTGCGCGCCCCCTCCAGCTCGCGCGCCTGGGCCTCCAGCTGCGCCGTGCGCTGCCCGACGCGGGCTTCGAGGTCTTCCTGAATCTCGCACAGCGTCGCCTGCGTCCGCTTGTAGTCGTCAATGTCGGTGGCCGTCCCCACCCACTGGATGATCCGCCCCGCCTCGTCGTGGATCGGCTCCGACCGGCCCAGGTGCCAGCGGTACGACCCGTCGGCCCGCCGCAGGCGGTACTCGACCTCGCTGACCGTTCCCGCCGCCAGCGCCGCCCGCCAGACGCCGCCCGCGTGGGCTAGGTCGTCGGGGTGGATCACGGGCTGCCAGCCCCAGTCCCGCGTCCGCTCGAAGTCCAGGCCGGAGTAGTCGTACCAGCGCTGGTTGTAGTAATCTATCGCCCCATCCATGTCCGTTGTCCAGACGATCTGCGGCATGGCGTCGGCCATGAACCGGAACCGCGCCTCGCTCTCCCGCAGGGCCGCCCCCGTCCGCGCCTGTTCCGTGATGTCCTCGTGGATCAGGACGACCTCCTGGATGCGGCCGCCCTCGTCCTTGACAGGGTAGATAAATGTTTGCAGCCACTGCTCGGCGGCGTCCCCTTCGGCGGAGGCTTGAAACGACTCTCCGGTTTTGTAGGACACCGGGGGAAGGGTGACGGCTTCCCCGCCGAAGCCCCGGCGGATGTCGGGCATGATGCCTTTGGCGAGGAGCTGCTCGTCGCGGAAGATACTGTAGCCCGCAAAATCCTCCATCGTCAGCCCGGAGAGTTTCGTGAGGGCGGGATTGATCCGCAGCGTCGCCCCCTCGGGCGAAAGCACCTGCGTGCTGAGGGGGGACTGCTCGATCAAGGACCGGAACCGCGTCTCGGACAGCCGCAGCGCCCCCGCGGCCTGCCTTTGCTCGGTCACGTCCCTGGCGATCAGTGCGGCCCCAATGAGGTCGCCCCGCCCGTCGCGGATCGCGCTGTACTTGACCTCATAGGAGCGGGCCGCCTCGCCCGCGCCCAGTGCATGCTTGCCCACTTCGTAGGGAGCGCTGAACTCCTCGCCACCCAGGGCGCGCGCCCAGGTCGCCGCCACCCGCGCCTCCTCGCCCGGCAGATGCGCCAGCGTCTCGGTCAAGCTCGCGCCGATCTCGGGCGTCCTGCCGAAGAGCGCGGTGAACTGCGTCTCATACGCTTTGTTAAAGGCGATGAACCGGAAGTCCCGGTCTATCGCGGCAATCAGGTCGCTGGTCCCGTCAATGATCCCTGTCAGGCGGTCGTTGGCAAAGCGCAGGGACGTATGGGCCGCTTGCAGGTACTGGTTGAGGACTTCGAGGTCCGCCGTGCGCTCCTGGACCCGGTGCTCCAGGTCGTCGTGGGCATCCCGCAGCGCCTGATCCGCCGCCTTGCGCGCCGTATCATCGGCCACAATCGCCATCGCCCCCATGACCCGCCCGCTGTCGTCGCGCAGCGGCGAGGCCGAGATGCTGACGTCAATGGCGCTCCCATCGCGCCGCCGCCGCCGCGCCTCGATGTTCGAGAACGATTCGCCGCGCATCAGCCGCGCGCACAAAGCCTCGGTCTCGGCGCGCTTGCCTTCCGGCACGAACGGGAACGGATTGCCCACCGCCTCCGCCGTGCTCCAGCCGAACATGGTCTCCGCCGCCCGGCTCCAGTTTAGGATGCGCCCCGACGAATCAAAGGCGAAGATCGCCACCGGCGAAGCCTCGATCACGCTCGAAAGCCGCGCGTTGGACGTCGCCAGGGCGGCTTCGGCCCGCCGCCGCTCTGCGCCGTCGCGCCGGATCAGCCCGAACACGGCGGACAGCAGCCCGAACTCGAAGGCGATCAGGCCGCTCACGGACCACAGCGTCTTCCACTGCGCTTCCGCGCTCTGCCGGTCCCTCTCGGCTCCAAGCGCGATCTGATCCGCGCTCATCCGACCCACCTGCCGCCGGATCTCCTCCATGTCGTCTTCACCGCGCCCCTGAAGGACGACCCGCTGCGCCGCCCCGAATCCCCGGTCACGCCGCAGCGCGACCGTCCGCGCAAGTTCGGCCATCTTGTCCCGCGCGACGAGGTCGAGGGCGGAAATCTGCGCCGACAGGGCGGGCTGCCCCTGTGCCAGAGCGCGCAGGCGCCCCAGGTGCGAAGAGAGACGGATGACGGCCTCGTCATAAGGCTTCCGGTAGCGCCCGTCGCCTGTCAGCAGGAACCCGCGCTGGCCCGTCTCGGCGTCCTGGAGCGTGTCCAGCGTCTCGGTCAATTCCTGCACCGTCTCGCGCGTGTGCCGCGTCGCCGCGCCGAGGCGGATGCCGCGCACGGTCTCAGTGTAGGTAGCCGCCCCGATGAAGACCGCGATCAGCAGTGCCGTCCCGAACCCTAGCCCGAGCTGTTGTTCCACTGCCGTCCGGTGTTGTTTTGTGAACATAAGCGTGTTGCCGTTAGTTATATCGGCTTTCCACGCATTTTCCACAGGTCGAAGATCAGGCCGATAGCCGTGCCATTCATGGCCTGATCAGGTCTCGCGCCCTCCTGTTTGACAACCTCACCCACTTTGGGATACAATGACCTACTTTGACGCCGCCCGACTACTCGCTTGACCTTCTGTGGGACCTGCTGAAGCTGGACGCCCCTTCCGGCGACGAAGGGCCGATAGCCGACTGGCTGGAAGGCTGGCTGGCGCGTGAACTGCCTGAGGTTCGTGTGGAACGCCTGGGTGACTCACTGATAGCCCGGCGCGGCGCGCGGCCCGCCGCCGCCGTGTTCGCCCATCTCGACACGACCGGCTGGACATTGGGCTACGACAAGCGCCTCCTTTCCATCGGCGGGCCGGACGGCAAAGTGGGAGACGCCATCCGCCCGGCGGGGGGCCGGACACCGGCAGCACGCTGGCCCGGCGCAAGGACGGCTCGTGGAAGGTGCGGGGCAAGACATCCGCCGCGCCCGGCTCACGCTGGGTCTATGCCGCCGCGCCTGCTGAGGAAGGCAAGGAGATCACCGCGCCCTATCTGGACAACCGCGCCGGCGTTTGGGCCGCCCTGCACGTCTTGAAGCGCTGCCCGAACGCTGCCGTCGCCTTCACCGCCTATGAGGAGACGCGCGCGGTGGGCGCCTTGCGCTGCGCCCGCCGCCTGGCCGAGACATCGGGCATCAGCCAGGCGCTCGTCGCCGACCTGACCTGGGACACGAAACATGTGAAGTGCGGGCGCGGCGTCGCCATTTCGCTCCGCGATAGCTGCCTGCCGCGCCAGCGTTACCTCGACCGTATTCTGACCCTTGCCGAAACGAGCGGCCTGCCCTTCCAGCGCGAGATCGAAAGCAGCGGCGCGTCCGACGGCGCGGCCCTGGACCGCAGCGGCGTTCCCTTCGACTGGGTCTTCGTCGGCGCCCCCGAAAAAGGCGCCCACACCGCCCGCGAGCGCGTCCATGTCGCCGATCTGCAAAGCATGGCCGCCCTGCTCGTGCATCTGGTGAATGGGCTGAGTGAAAGCGAGGAGTGACATGATGACCGTGACGCTGGCGCCCGAAAATGAAGCCATACTGCGACAATTCGCTCTTTCTTCCGTCCTCTGGACGGTGGGCACTTCTTAGCCTCACCCTAATAAAACCTCGGGTTTCAACCCGTGGCGTCTGTCCGAAACGATCCTGACCTAACCTTATAACCATGCTCGACATCAAACTCATCCGCGCCGAACCCAAACGAGTCAAAGAACGACTCGCCGCCCGCCTGGCCGACCCCGCCGCCGTGGACGCCATTTTGGACGCCGACACGCGCTGGCGCGCGGCCACAGCCGAGGCCGAAGCCTTGCAGGCCGACCTGAACCGGCAGACCAAAGCCTCCGGCCAGGCCATCGGGCGGCTGATGAAAGAGGGAAAGCGCGACGAGGCCGAGGCCGTCAAAGCGGGCCTGCGTGACCTCGGTGACCGCATCGCCGCCCTCAGCGCCGACGCCAAGCGGCTAGGTGCGGAACTCGACGACCTGCTCTTTACCCTCCCGAACCTGCCCTCCGAGGACACGCCGCCCGGCCCCGAGGAAAACTTCCAGATCGTCAAGACCTGGGGCGAGCCGAAGCCTTTCGACTTCGCCCCCAAGCCTCACTGGGACCTGGCCGCCGATCTGGACCTGATTGATTTCGCGCGGGGCACGAAGCTTTCCGGCAGCGGCTTCGTGCTTTACAAGGGCTGGGGCGCACGTTTGGAGCGCGGCTTGATCCAGTTCATGCTTGACCTGCACCGCGAGAAGCATGGCTACACGGAATGGGCTACGCCCTACTTCCTGTCCCGTGACAGCGTCCGGGCCAGCGCGCACCTGCCCAAGTTCCAGCCCGAGATGTACCACGACGCCGAGGATGACCTGTTCGCCCTCCCCACCGCCGAGCCGGCCCTGGTCAACATCCACCGGGACGAGATTCTGGACGGCCGCGACCTGCCCCTCAACTACATGGCCTACTCCCCCTGCTGGCGGCGCGAAGCAGGCGCGGCGGGCAAGGACACGCGCGGGCTTTTGCGCGTCCACCAGTTCGACAAAGTGGAGATGGTCAAGTATACGCTGCCTGAAACCTCCTACGCCGAACTCGAAACCCTGCTGACCGACGCGACGGACGTCCTGGAAGCCCTGGGCCTGCCCTACCGCGTCAAGCTGCTGGCCGCCGGGGACATCTCGTTCGCCGCCGCCAAGTGCTACGATGTCGAGATTTACGCCCCCGGCGCGGACCTGTGGCTGGAAGTGTCGTCCTGCTCCAACTGCGAAGACTTCCAGGCCCGCCGGGGCAGCATTCGGTTCCGGCGCGAGCCGGGCACCAAGCCCGAATTCCCGCACCTGCTGAACGGCAGCGGGACCGCCTTGCCGCGCCTGGTCGCGACGCTTTTGGAAACCTACCAGCAGCCCGACGGCACGGTCGCCCTGCCCGACGCCCTTGCCCCCTACCTCGGCGGCCGGACCCGGCTCACCCCAGTAACTCCCGCCCCCAAGGGAGAAATGAACAAGGAACACGGCTGATGCAGTTCACGCATGAAGTGACCCTGACCGCCCTCGTCCCCTGGCGCGACATCTGGGCCGAGTGGAACGATGTCCGCGCGCTGCCGCGCCTCCTGTCCCATGTCCGCGCTGCCGCTCCCGACGACCACGAGGACCTCGCCCGGCTCGTCATCTGCCTGGAAGGCCGCGAACTTGAGTTCACTGTCGAGCGGACCATGTGCGCCGACCGCACCCTCTGCTGGCAGTCCGTCGGCGCGCTGTTCCTATACGTCCTTTCCCTGCGGCTAGGCACGCTCCCCAGTGGCGGCGGCGTCACGCTGACCCTCACCGTCGCCTATGATCCCCCCGGCTTCCTCCCCGACATCGCCGAGTCGCTCGGCCTCAGCCGCAAGTTCGGGCGCGAACTCGACGCCGACCTGCGCCGCTATGTCCACGCCCTCGAATCCAACTGCCTCGCCAACCTGGCTCTGGTGGATTAGGGAGGCAAAACAAAAAGAAACCGGCACTGGAAGTGCCGGCCTATTCCCGTGGAAGTGCCTCCGGCACTACAGAACCAGTTGACGCGAACTTATCCTCAGTCGCGGAGCGACTTTCACTTTGAGTAGGCCGGCACTTCCAGTGCCGGTAAAATCTGTTGGACACCCCTTGACACCTGCCGGTTCCCCCTGCCGGTTCCCCCTGCCGGTTCCCCCTGCCGGTTCCCCCTGCCGGTTCCCCCTGCCGGTTCCCCCTGCCGGTTCCCCCTGCCGGTTCCCCCTGCCGGCGCTTCTACCCCGCCAGCGCCGCCAGCCGCCCGAACTCCCGATGCAGCCACGCCCCCTCCGCCGCCGTCCCCCGCACCGCCCGCGCCACCGCCTGCTCATACGTCACCCAGTCCAGGTCCGACGCCCCACTCTCGTAATCCGCCGCCAGCGCCTGCGCCGCCGCCACCACGGCCACCTCGAACTGCACGAACCCCGTCGCTCCCTCGTGCCACGCCCGCCCCACTGATGCGCCCAATGGGCGGATGCTCGCAATCGCTTCCAGAAATGGGTACGCCCAACCCGCCGGCTTGTTCAGCGCCGTCGCGTAAAACACCAGTTCCGCCTCGCCCGTGTCGGTGTCCACCCGCACATACGCCCCATCTTCCAGCGCGTCCGCCGTCGCCCGCGCCCGACGCACCAGCGCCTCCCACTGCCCCGCGTCCAGGTTCCACACCGGCGCCTCGTTCCCCATGTCGTTCTCTTCCATGCGCCTATTGTACCCTCCTCCCAAGAGGGCGACCAGGCCACACAAAAACAGGCGGCCACCCCAAAAGGTAGCCGCCTGCCTGTATCTTTACCCTTCCCTAACAGGGAAGGGTCGGCGCTTGCGCCGGGGTTAGGTCCGAATGCGCCGGGGTTAGGTCCTCTCCTGCTCCCCCATTATTGGGGGCCGGGGGCCTTCCTACAGCGCCCGATTCGCGACGGCCTGCCCCTGCACGTCCACCGCGCCCTCGGACATCAGCACCCGCTGCACCTCGGCGGCGTTTGCGCCCTTCGCATGGACACCCACCAGGATGCCGCCCGCGTTTAGGTCCGTCTCATACTGCGCCGCCCGGTCCTTCGGAATGCCCGCGCCGATTAGCCCGCCGATCAGCCCGCCGCCCAGGCCGCCCGCGCCCGCCCCGGCCAGAGCCGCCGCCAGCGGACCCGCGACCAGAGGAGCCGCCAGGCCGCCCGTCGCCGCGATCGCCGCCACGCTGCCCGTCGCCGTCACGGCCGCGACGATCGCGCCCAGCGTGCCGCCGATGCCCGCGCCGACGCCCGCGCCCTCCGCCGCCTTCGAGCCGGTGTCGGTCGCGAACTCCCGCGCCTGCGTCTGGTCATTCATCATGACGCTGATGTCGTTCTGGGTGTACCCCAGTTGCTGCAAGTCGGCCACGGCGCGCTCCGCCGAAACCCGGTCCCGAAACATTCCAGTGATTAAATCAGCCACGTTGCTCCCTCATTTCTCGCCCCCGTTGCGCCCGCTGGCAATGCTCTTGTCAAGTTCTCAAGAGGCTGCGTGCCGGCGCGGCCTGAATTCAGGGCGACACCTTCAGCATTCCCGTATGCCCAGCTACGGAAACATTTATCTTGCGTCCCTCCGCCGCGCCGGAATGCGCTGCCGGAGGCCGGCGCATGAGAAGAAAGAATACGCTACTTAACGGGCTGCCCGTTGACCGTTTTGGTCGTCTTGACATGGATTCCACGCTCACGCTTGAGCAGCCACTTTCCGTCGTGGTTGACCCAGAAGGCGCGTTCCGTCCCTTCCTCATGGACCTTGCCGACCAGGCCGCGCTCCGGGTCTTCTTGGGTCCGGGTGTAGTTCAATTTGACCACGACCGCCGCATCTTTGCCGATCATGGTGATGGACTGAACGACTTCCTTGTCGCTGATAGAAGTGGAATGGGCAAAAACCTTTTCCAGCCGTTGACGCTCTGCCTCCTTGCCATCCGTTTGTATACGCCCCCCGGTTGTGATCGCTTGATAGCCCTCATCGCGAGTCGCCAAAACCGCGTCAATGTCTTTCCTACTCAGCGCGTCGCTGACCCCCGTGTAGACGCTCTGGATCGCCTGCTTCGGGCTGTCGGCAGCCCAGGCGGCGGGTGACAGAAGAGCCAGCGCCAGTCCCACGCAGCTCGTGACCATTTTGTGCATTGCTTCCTCCTACTTTCTGAACACGGAACAGCTTATGCCCCGCCGCCTGACGGCCGATGTCAGGTACAGCGCAAGGCTAGACTGCTCCTGATGGGGGTGGAGGCCACTGGCCTTCCGGCGGTGGACCGCTCGGCGGCACGATCCTCGTGGCCCTCCTCGTCCCCGGCAGGAACCCGGTCAGCGTGCCTACGACCGCCGCCAGCAGGGAGCCGAGCAGCACCAGCAGGCCATGCTGCTGGAGAAACTGGATGGAAGCATTCTGACCGGCCATAAAGATCGCCTCTCTATTGTCCACGCCGGGCACGGCATGAGCGCCTATCTGACTGCCCGTAATGCCGCCGACAACGGCACCGATGACTACCCTGGCAAAGAACCAGATCACGAGGAACCAGACAAGCCCCATGAGGGCGCGCTTCGTTTCCGTCTTCCAGGTCGCCGCCACCGGCACTGTCTGAGGCCGCTCGCGCGGCTGGACTTGCTTTCTCCCTAGCGGCTTGCCCGTCAATTTCGCGTAGAGGGCAAACGCCCCGGCCACCAGCCCTCCGACCGCACCGCCGATCAGAGCGCCACCTAAAATATCGCCTGCCATGATCCTCTCCTTTTCGCAGCAGCATCCGCCCATCAAGCAAAGCCTGCACTGACGCCGGTGCAAAGGCGCCGCCCGGCGCCGGGAGCAGAGTCGTCTGAGGCCGACACGCGCTAAAACTTCCGACGCTCCTTTGCCTCCTGCTGGAGCGCCTGCATATACTCCGACACGCGCTGCTTGGTCTCCACCCAGAAGACCTTGCGGTCCTGAACATAACCTTTGCAGCCACAGCAAAACGTCGTGCTGCTGTAGCGGAATGGGTTCTTCAGGTAGCTTCGGATGATCTTTTCAGGCATCTGGGTGGCGGCCCCGCATTGAGGATGGTAGTAGACCTGCGGGACCCCCTCCAGGCTCCGCCGGTCGCGTTCGGAGGGGGGCAGCGTGACGTGGTCTCGCTGCTGCCCGTCGGAGCGGCGGCGCGTGTGAAAAAGCTGATGGAGGGGATAAACCGGCCCCCAGAATTCTTTGTGACAGAAGGGGCACTGCATCGGGCGGACTCCTCAGCGGCTCATTTCGCGAACAGGTAATACACGCCAATGGCGGCGTAGATCGCCCCCCAGTAGATGACGGGGATAAAAAAGACGGAGTGTTTGCTTCTGACCGCCATTTCCTGCCCCGTCGCCTTGTCAATCATCACCCGGTCCGGCTGCCTCTTCAGAAAGAAGCCCAGCGCGGTGACAAGCGCCGCACCGACAAACAGCGCGACCGATTTGGGCCAGCCGAACCCATGAAAAGTCGCATCGCCCACGATCTGGTTCATAACGAAGATGCACCCGAGGGCGATCAGCGGGACCAGAAATCCCAAGCCGCTCCAAACGATCATTGCTTTCTTTTCTTCTTGAACGCGCGCCTTCCGCCAAGTACCGCGCAGTGTCGGGCCATCTGGCGCCCCCGCTTCGGTCTACATCCTCATTCCTTTGCCGAGAAGGCGTCATGATAGGACACCGTCCCATGCGCCTCACGCTCCCCAAACGGTAATGCCAAGAAATATATCTGCGGCACACCCTCAAGCACTAAGTCCGGGGTGTTCCTGAAGCCAAATCGCTCATAGTACGCAGGATTCCCCAAAAGAACGCATCCCTCAGCCCCCAGGGATTTCAGCCGGAGCAACCCTTCCTGGATGAGAGACATTCCGATCCCTTGCTTCTGGAGTTCCGGCAACACAGCGATAGGTCCGAGTCCATACCAGTTGCGATTGCCGCCGGAGACGGACACCGGCGAAAAAGCAACATGACCAACGACTTGCTCCCTGACCTCGGCGACCAAAGAAATGGTGAGGGCGTTCGCGGTCCGCAAGGCGTCAGTGACGAATTGTTCGGTATGATCCCCAAAACGATGATGTTCAAAGGCGGCTTTTGTCAGATTAAAAATGGCTGTGATGTCAGAAGGTTGTTCTTCTCGAATGACCATGATTGATGTTCCGTACCGTGTCCCCTCGCACATGCCCAAGAAAGCCCCTCGCCCAGCGGCACATCTCACCTACGACACTGCCTGCAAAGCCACCCGACCTTGCAGAGACACCGGCAGCGATGGCGTCAGGCGCAGCGCATCGGTTATTAGGGTGTAAGTATTTATTAGGGTGTAAGTGCGACACGTTCCCGATGCTTGCCGTAGACGACTGCCCCCAGCCCAATCGTGAAGAAGAAAGCGAAAACACTGATTTGGGCCGCCTCGTCATGGACAGGAAGCACGTCGGCGACGAGCATCACTGACCAACCAATGCCCAACAGCACATGCCCCAAAATTTGCCAGCGGAGTGGGCCTGCTAACTGAATCTGATTGTCCCGCTGGACCTTCCTCAATCTGCCGTAAACTGCGGAGCCATACAAAATCATCTGGAGTAATAGAATCGCTGGTAGCCACCAGTACTGTGACACGATATGTTCCCCTTCTGGCCTCCTTGGTGATGCCGGCCGACAACTAATGCCTTGCTTAACAGCCAAGCTTACCCGCGATAGCCTGTAAGTAAAGCCCTCCGACATGCACAGGTTAAGGCGCAGGCTGGCATCGGGTGCGGCGCAGTGTTAAGAAGCAGGTTGTTCGGCCTTCTGTGACTGGTTTATCTTCGCCCAAGTCAGGAAAATGTGGATCAGCCGCTCCAGTTGGTGCGGACCGCCATCCCCACGGAACTTGGTCCCGTGTTTGACACAAATCAGCCATTCTCGATCATCGTCATAATTCTCTGTGACCTCAGAAAAAGCAACATCTGCCAATTCCGTATCGTCCAGATCAATGCACAGGCACCATCCTGGGTTATCCAAAGTGCTTACGCTCAGACCGTAACTATGTTCCCAGTCGCCGTCGCACCGATAAAAGTACCACTCTTGAAGTTGAGATAATGCTGAAGTCATAAGCCCATGCCCCCAGAAATCGCTGCCGCACGTCCAAACACCGCAAAATCATCCACGGACACGACCCGCCCCCCTCACCGGGCCAGCAGATCATACGACATAGCGGCTCGCAAATCCTTCCTCTTACCCTCTCCCTTTGGGGGAGGGTCGGCGCTTGCGCGACGGGATAGGACTTGCTCAGTCGCGCAGCGACTTTCACTGGGAGTAGACCGGCAATGCAATGGCAGACCCGGAGGGCTTCCAGTGCCGGTCAAATCTGTCGGACATCCCTTGACATCCTTCCCCAATAACTGCCATAATAGTAGACAAGCATTTCTTAAAGCTGGAGGGCTGGGAGAAAGCAAAAGGTCACACCATGCCCAGCACCGAACGCGGCAAGGCCGTCGCCGCCCGCAACGCCACTACGCACGGACTCTTCGCCCGCGACATCGTCCTCCCCGACCTCGGAGAAGACCCCGAAGGATACCGGCAGATCCAAGCCGAACTCAGCGCCCAGCTTCAGCCCCAAAACCTCCTCGAACAGCACTACGTCGAAAAGATTGCCGCCGCCTCCTGGCGCCTGCGACGCCTCCACCGCTGGCAGGCCCAGCTCTTCGAGGACCGCACATTGACCGAGGACGCCCGTCTGGACAAACTCGACAAAGTCCTGCGCCACGAGACGCATTTGCACCGGCAGATAGACACGGCCGTCAAGATGCTGAACAAGGACGTGCCCCAGCTTCACGAAAGCCGCGCCCGGCGTCAGGCCCTCGCCAACACGCAATGCTTCAAGGCGGAGTGTAAGGCAAACCTGGAAACCGACCTGGAAGTGACGGTCGAGTCCCGTCGCCTGATGCAGCCTCTGACTGCCTCGCCTGCTCTGGATCATGCCTTGCTGGACGCCGTGCCGACTGCCGAGGACATGGCGGCGCGCGAAGCGGAAGAAAAATGTCAAAACGAACTGGCGCAGGCCCGAGCGGCGGAAGCGGCGCGCGAGCGGGCGCGTCTTCTGGCGACGCTGGCCCATGACGTGTCCGACGTTTTTGCCGATGGCCGCCCGGTATATGCCCGTGACGACACCTGGGAGGACATGCAGTACCAGTGCGAGAGGGGCCGCCCCGAAGAGGCGGCCCGGAGCGCCTCCTGGGACCGGGCGCGTTTCCTGGAAGACCAACAGCAGGCGCGGGACCTTCTGGCCGCCGAGGCCCTTCTCTCGGAAGGCCGCCTGTAGGGGCGAACCTTGTGTTCGCCCTTCCCTCCCAGCAAAGGCAGCGCTTGCGCGACGGGATAGGACTTGCTCAGTCGCGCAGCGACTTTCACTGGGAGTAGACCGGCACTTCAGTGCCGGGATCGCTTGCGTGACGGGACCTCGCATCCCTGATTTTTCCGCTCTCTTGCCAAGCGCAGGGCGATATGCTATAATTGCCCGTGGCAGCGGCGCGAGGAGAAGAATTACCGGCGGAGAAAGACGGACGCGCGGTGCCGCGCGACGGCGAAATACGCCAAAACGAACTGCGCCATAAGGCGAGCCGAGTCGAGGCCGCCCTGACGGATGCCTATGGCCCGCGCGTCTGGCGCGCGGAGAATTATGGGGACGACGTTCTGGGCGCGCTCGTCGCGACCGTTCTTTCGCAAAACACCAGCGATCTGAACTCCGGGCGGGCGTATGCCTCCCTGAAACTCGCCTTTCCGGGCGGCTGGGACGATGTGCGGACGGCCACCGTGACCGCCGTGGCCGATGCCATCCGGGCGGGCGGCCTGGCGAACATCAAAGCGCCGCGCATCCAGGCGATCTTGTCAGACGTTTACGAGCGCAGCGGGCGGACCGACCTGGACCACATCCGGGCCTGGGACGACGCGGCGATCCGGGACTACCTGCGCTCCTTCCATGGCGTCGGGGCCAAGACCGCCGCCTGCGTCCTGATGTTCCATTTGGGCCGCGCCGTCCTGCCCGTGGACACGCACGTCCACCGCGTCTCGCGGCGGCTGGGCCTCATCGGGCCGACGAAGACCGCCGACCAGGCCCATGACCTGCTGCCCAGATTGCTCGATGACGACCAGATTTACTCGTTTCACGTCCATTTGATCGAGCATGGCCGCCGCACCTGCCATGCCCGCAGCCCAGCCTGCGCCGCCTGCCCCGTCCGGGGCGAATGCGACTTTTACAACAGCCGGCTCTGGGCGGACATGGCCGAATGAAGGACGTGACCCTGGGTGATTTACGTTTGACCGACGACGGCCTGTGCTTTGGCTGCGGCCCGCGCAATCCGATCGGCCTGAAGCTGACCTTCACCTGGGAAGGCGACATATGCGTGACCCACTGGACGCCCTTGCCCGAGCATCAAGGCTGGGCCGACCGCGTCCACGGCGGCCTGCTCGCGCTCGTGCTGGACGAGGTCCTGTCACGCGCCGCCCTGGAGCGCTACGGCCTGCATTGGGTGACGGCCAGCCTGACCACGCGCCTGAAACGGCCCGCCCCCGTCGGCTGCCCATTGCGCGCTCAGGCTCAGATCGTTGCCGTCCGCCCGCGCCTGATTGTCTGTGAAGGCGACATCCAGACCGAATCGGATGGGGTCGTCATCGCCACCGGCCAGGCGAAATTAATGCGCGCGCCCTAAGCGGCCCTCTTCCCCTCTCCCTTTGGGAGAGGGTGGCGAGGAACGAGCCGGGAGGGGTCCTGGAACCAACCGACGCCCAAAGACCCGTATTCTTACCATGAACACACCGACCGAAACAGCCGCCGAAACGCCCCTCGAAGCCGCCGCCCGGCAGGAAGCCGCCCAGAACTGTCCTGAAGAGCGGGACGCGGTCCAGGCCCGGCAGGAGGAGCGCGAGGCCGACATCCTGGTCGCCGACATAGACGCCCACGTCGCCCGAACCGACCCGGACTCGCTGCCCGAAGCCGAACAGGCTTTGAACGACTGGCAGATCCCGACCGACCCGCTCGACGGTGTTCCCGACAACGTCGCCCTTGATCCCGACGCCGAGACGGAGCCGCTGGCCGCTGTTTTCGCCGCCGGGAATGAGATGGAAGCCAACATCGTGCGCGGCCTGCTCGAAGCCGCCGGCATCCCGGCCACGTTCGACGGCCTGCCCGCCCCCATGCTGGGCAACGTCTTTCAAGCCGGCGAATCCTGCTGGGCCGATATCCTCGTCCCCGCCCGCCTGGCCGACCAGGCCCGCGCCGCCATCGCCGAGGCCACTGCCTCGGCCCAAACCGTGTCCGACAATTCGTAGGGGCGCTGCTTGCCGCGCCCACTCAATCTAATGCGCCCACTCAACTGAGGTCCATCATCATGCGTAACCCATCGGCAACGACGCTCGCTCTGCTCGCCCTTACCGGCACGCTGACGGCTGGAGCGATTCTGGCCCAGAAGGCCCCGCCCGCCCCCGCCGCCGTCGCCCCCGCCGGCCCGATCCACATCTCGCTGCCGTTCAACAAGGCCATCGTCCGCGAGTCCGTCCCCATCAGGCTGCACGAGTTTCCCCAGGGCGGCTACGTCGCCGTCAGCATTGACGGCCGCTTTGTCACCGCTCAGGCCCTGCCCAACAGCCCGCGCGAGCCGGTCTTTGTCTGGGACACCAAGGCCGGCTATGCCCCTGCCGACGCCCCGGACACGCTCCGCACCTACAACGACGGCCTGCATGCCCTCACCATTGTCGTCTACGACAAACGCAGCCAGATGGTCGGCAACGACACCGTCTCCGTCCAGCTTTCCAACCGGATCAACCTGCCCGCTTCCCAGGGCATCACGCTGACCTACCCCTGGAAGACCAGCCGGGACCTGCGCTACCAGCGCCGAACCGCTCTGACCGCCGCGTCTACCGACGCCCCGCCGCTGGGTTCCCCACCGCCCATCCAGGAGTCGCGCCTGCGCTTCGCGCGCAGCGTCGAGAACGCCACCGGCGGCGAGTACCTCGTCCGCGACGAGATCATTCCCGTGGACCGCTCCGCCCGCTCCAAGCCGTTTGTCTCCTACGTCGCCACGCGCGGCAGCGTCGTCCCGCTGTCCCAGGTCCGCGCCCTCTACCGCACCGTGGACGCACGCGGACGGGTGCTGTCCGATCTGCCGTCCGAGAACCGGGCCAACTCCATCGGTTTCTCCATCCCCGTGCTGCCGCCCCGCCGCGTCTCGGTCGGTGCCCATTGGCAGTCGCCGGTCAAGCTCACCCTGGACTGGACCTCGCCTACGCCCGCGACGGTGACGGCGACCAGCACGCTGGAAGGCTTTGAGTGGCAGGACCGCTACCCGACCGCCAAGATTCGCGAAACCTACGCCGGCCCCGCCCTGTTCCGTCCCGCTCCCGGCTCCCCCCTCCCGCCCCTCGCCGCCCAGGACATCAAGTTCGAGCGCGTCATTTACTTCGCCTACAACGCCGGCCGCATCGTCCGTATGCAGACGACCCTGTCTCTGACGACGAATACCCCCGGCCTCGTGTCGCTCGGCGCCTTCGGTGCCGCTGCAGGCGGCTATCCCGGCGGCGGTGGCGGTGGCTATCCGGGCGGTGGATTTGGCGGCGGCTATCCGGGTGGTGGAGGGGGCGGCTATCCTGGCGGCGGAGGGGGCGGCTATCCTGGCGGCGGAGGGGGCGGCTATCCGGGTGGCGGAGGGGGCGGCTATCCGGGTGGCTTTGGCGGCGGTGGTTATCCCGGTGGCGGCGGAGGCGGCTATCCGGGCGGTGGCTTTGGCGGCGGCGGGTTCCCCAGCGGCGGATTTGGCGGCGGTGCGGGCAATCCCAATGCGCCCACCAAGCTCGTCTACACCGAGATCAACGTCGTCATATAAGCGTCAGGTTTCGTGGTGGGTGGGTTTCAACTACCTGCCCGCCGCGACATAATCGAACCATGTCCACTAAACTCCAACTCAGCGGCCCGGAAGAAGAGCACGAGCGCAGCGAAGAACGGAAAGCCGAGTTGACCGAACACCTCGCCGAGCTTCGCACCCGTCTCATCCGCGCCTGCCTCTACGTCGGCTTCGGCATGATCGCCGTTTACATCCTCAGCGGACGGATCGAAACGCTGCTGATGGCCCCGATCAACCGGGTCATCAACGCCCGCACGGCGCCGAATGGTCATGGGCAGCTTCCGCCCTTCGCCTTCCACAGCTTCACCGATGCTTTTTTCCTGACCCTCCAGATCGCCACGGTCGGCGGTCTGATCCTAGCCCTGCCGTTCGTGATCCTGGAACTCTGGGGCTTCATCGCCCCCGCTCTGACCCCCCACGAGAAGAAGGGCATCTATTTCGTCGCGCCCATGTCCGTCGTCCTGTTCCTCATGGGGCTGTCCTGCGCCTACCTCATCCTGCCGATGGCGGTCAAGTGGTTCCTGAGCTATGTCCCGCCCGACGCCGTCCTGCTGCAAAACCCCCTGACCTACATCGTCTTCGTGGTCAAGCTGCTGCTCGTCTTCGGGCTGCTCTTCGAGCTGCCCGTCGTCCTCATGTTCCTCGGCAAGATCGGCATCATCAACTCCGCCTTGATGATCCGCTACTGGCGCCAGATCGCCGTCGCCCTCTTTACGCTCGCAATGGTGGTCGCCCCTTCCAACGACCCCGGCACCATGTTGGCCCTCGCCATCCCGCTCACCCTGCTCTTCTTCGCCAGCATCGGCCTGGTCAAAATGGTCGAGCCGAAGGGGCTGCAAGAGTAGCCTCTTTATCCGCAAAAATACGGCATTTATTGCCTTCCCCCTGAATCCCGGCATCCCTCACAGGGGTTGGGCGCGGACTTGGCGCAGTTTGTGAATAAGAGGACAGGGTAGGTCCGCAAAGGGAAAAGGGGAACGCACAATGATCGCCTGGGAACAGCAAAGCAAGCAGCAAAGCAATCGGGAGCAGACAGATCAGCGACAGATAGTTCGCGGCCAGACCAAGCCTGGATACGCCTGGCTCGCTTGGGACAGCCTGCTGCTCTTCCTGATCTGCACCGCCGACATGTGCTCGACCCTCTACTGGGTCCATGTCGGGGCTGCTTCGGAAGCCAACCCCTGGATGGCCTTCTGCCTGCACCACGGCGACGCCGCCTTTTGCGCCGCCAAGATGGTCAGCTTCCTGCCCCTGCTCGCCTTCGCCGCCTACTACCGCCCCCGCCGCCCCCGCCTCATCGCCATTTCCCTGCGCGGCACCGTCGCCCTGTACGTCTGCATTTACCTCCTCGCCGTCGGCGGCCAGTGGCTCTAGCCGCCCCGGACGGCCAAACGAGAGCCCCTGCCTCTCATTGAGAGGCAGGGGCGCTTTTCTGTTCCGAAGCCCTCCCCTAACAGGGGAGGGTGCCGAACTTGTGAGGCGAGAGGGGTTCTTAAAGCGGGAGAGGATGCCCTAGATGTAATACATCAGCGCCTCGACCGCCTCGCCCGTCCGCTTTGGGTCGGCCTCCCCGTTCTCCGCCAGCACCTCGATAGAGGTGTTTTCCAGGATGTTCCGAATGGCGTCCCGGACCCGGCGCAGGACACGGGCCAGTTCCGACGAATCGAGGTTGTCGTCCGCCCACTTCGGGATGGGCATGAGCAGCCCCTCCAGGTGACGCAGCGCCTCGGCCAGCGAAACGTCGTCCGGCGCGCGGTTCAGCCGGTAGCCGCCATGCTGCCCGCGCTTGCTCTCCAGAATGCCCGCATGGGACAGCGGCAGCAGCACCTGCTCCAGATACTTCTGGGACGTGTCGCAGCGCGCGGCCAGTTCCCCGACTTGCAGGTAGCCGTTGCCCGCACGCCAGTTGCGGATGAGGTCGCCCAGTACGCGCAGGCCGTACTGGCTCTTGGTTGTGAGTCGCATGAAGATTGTTCCCGCTTTGTGAAAGCGGTCCCGGCACTGGAAGTGCCGGTCCACTCCCGTGAAAGTCGCTCCGCGACTGAGGAAAGCTCCCGTAGGCCGCTCCTCAGTGCCGGAGGCACTTCCACTTCGGGTAGACCGGCCCGCACTGGCAGACCCGGAGGGCTTTCAGTGCCGGGTCTGAGGCTTACGGGCAGACTTTGGCGTCGCCGCCCGGACCGGCCACGGTCGGCACTTCGCGCTCGATGGGGGCGCCGATGATGCTGCCCCATTCGGTCCACGAGCCGTCATAGTTCTTGGCGTTCTCATAGCCCAGCAGGTTATACAGCACGAACCAGGTGTGCGACGACCGCTCGCCGATGCGGCAGTAGGCAATCACGTCCTTGCCGTCCGTCACGCCCTTGCCCGCGTAAAACGCCTTCAGCTCCTCGGCGGACTTGAACGTGCCGTCGTCTTTGACCGCGTTCAGCCACGGCGCCGACTGCGCGCCGGGGATATGGCCGCCGCGCTGGGCCGTCTCGCTCATGCCGGGAGGTGCGATCACCTTGCCCGTGAACTCGTCGGGCGAGCGCACATCAATCAGGGTCAGGTTGGGGTCGTTCAGCTTTTGGAGGACCTGGTCACGGAACGCGCGCAGCTCCCAATTCGGCTCCGAAGCGTGATACTGAGTGGGGGTGGGGGAGGGGACTTCCGTCGTCAGCTCGCGGCTCTCGGCCACCCACTTCTTCCGGCCGCCGTTGACCAGCTTCAGCTTGCTCCGGTCATGGCCGTAGATCAGGAACAGCCAGTAGCCGAAGGTCGCGAACCAGTTGTTGTTGTCGCCGTAAAGCACCAGCGTGTCGCCGTTGCTGATCCCCGCCTTGCTCAAGAGGCTTTCCCACTGGCCCTTGTCGGGCACGTCGCGCCGCAGGGTGTCTTCCAGCTCAGTCTGCCAGTTGAAGCCGATCGCGCCCGCGACATGACCCTGGGCATAGGCCTCGGTGTCCACGTCAATCTCGATCAGCGTGAACTCGCCGGAGTTTAGGTGCTGCGCCACCCAATCGGTCTCGACAAGGACCTCGGGGTGCGCGTAAGTGCCGTCTGCCATCGTTGGTGTTCTCCTGTGTATACTTGGGAAAGTCTAATACGCCTGCACTTCGTCCGCGCCGATGAAGCCGACGCCGACGCCGAACGCCTTCCAAAACGCGATGCTCTCGTCAATCTGCTTTTCCGTGCCGGTCAGTTCCAGCATGATATAGCCGCCCGTCTGCGGCTCGACCTGTGCCCGCCGGATGTCGGCGACGACGCCGAAGTTCTGGATCGCCTGTGCCAGCAGCGGCTGGTCCACGCGCTCCACGGGGAACGTCAAGTTCAGCCGGACCTTTTGGGGGCTGTCAGGGGATGTCATGCTCATCGGTAAGCCTTTGTTTACATTGTCTAGCGATTTACAGGACATTACTGCCCTGCGTTCGCCCAATATACCCGGCGGGTGAGAAAGGAGTCAAGAGGCTGGTAAGCACTATGGGGTAAGGAGGGCGAACCTCGTGTTCGCCCTCGTGTCGCAGCCTAATACTTCGGCACGGTCGGGTCCACATCGTCCGACCAGGCCAGGATGCCGCCGGTCAAGTTGTGCAGCTTTCCAAACCCCGCCTCCTTGAAAATCTGCAAGGCTTCGGACGACCGCTTGCCACTCTTGCAGTGGAGCACGATATCGTCCGCCGTGTCGAACTCGTGCAGGCGCTCCTTGACCGTTCCCAGCGGGACCAGCTTGGAGCCGGAGATATGGCCGATGGCGTACTCATATGGCTCGCGGACATCAATCAAGGTGAACTTGTCGCCCCGGTCCTGCTTCGCCTTCAGCGCGCGCGCCGTGATCTCCTCACCCCCGCTCAGAGCCGGGGCGTCGTTGCCGCGCCCGACGCCGCAGAACTCGTCGTAGTCAATCAGGTGCGTCACCGTCGGATGCTGGCCGCAGATCGGGCAGTTCGGGTCCTTCCGAAGCTTCAGTTCTCGGAAAGACATCTTCAAGGCATTAAACAGGACTAAACGCCCGACAAGCGGCTGGCCTTCGCCCAGAATCAGCTTGACGACCTCGATAGCCTGGATAACCCCGATGATGCCGGGCAGGACGCCCAGGACGCCGCCTTCAGCGCACGAAGGGACTAGGCCGGGCGGCGGCGGCTCCGGGTAAAGGCAGCGGTAGCAGGGGCCGTCCTGGGCGTAAAAGACGCTGGCCTGGCCCTCGAACCGGAAAATGGAGCCGTAGACGTTCGGCTTGCCCAGCAAGACGCAGGCGTCGTTCACCAGGTAGCGCGTCTGAAAATTGTCCGTGCCGTCCGCGATGATGTCATAGTCTTTGAGGATATCCATCGCGTTCTCGGATGTCAGCATGACCTCGTGCTTGACGATGTTGACATACGGGTTGATCTCTTTCAAGGTCTGCTCCGCGCTGTCAATCTTGGGCATCCCGACCGAGCTTTCCCGGTGGACGATCTGCCGCTGCAAGTTCGTCACGTCCACGGTGTCGAAGTCTACCAGCCCCAGCGTGCCGACCCCCGCCGCCGCTAGGTACATGGTCAGCGGGGCGCCCAGGCCGCCCGTGCCGACACACAGGACGCGGGCCGCCTTCAGCCGCTTCTGGCCCTCCATCGTCACTTCCGGCATGATCAGGTGCCGCGAGTAGCGCATCACCTCGTCGTTGGATAGGTCCATGAGATCGGGGTTCTGTTCCAGGTGGAACGAGGGCGATCCGCCGGTCCCGACCGCGTCCAGGCCGCCCGCGATGCTCGGCACGATGGTCAGCGTGTCGCCGTCCTTCACCGGCGTCGCGCCCGCCTGTAGGTAGCGGCTGTCCTCGTCGTTGACGTAGACATTGACAAAGGCGCGCGTCGTCCCATCGTCGTTGAACAGGTGCTTGCGGATGTCGGGGTAGTTCTCGGCCAGGTGCTGCAAGGCGTGGTCCACGGTCGCGCCGCCGACCTCGACCTCTTCCTTGTTCATCGTGTACCGCTGCATCGGGGTGGGTACGATTATCTTCACGGGCATGGTGTCATCTCCTCGAAATCATTCCAATATTTGAATGGTGTCTTCGTCGAAACCGCTCCGGTCCTCGCGCAGCAGCCAGTTCCGCATCTCCTGCGGGCTGCCCTGCCGGACCGACACGATAAGGTAACAATACCCCGGCCAGGCATGTTCCCGGTCGAAGCCCGACGGCTGCGCGGGCGCGTCTGGGTGCGAGTGGTAAAACCCCACCACGCCCAGCCCCTCCGCCCGCGCCGCCCGGTCGGTCTTGACCAGTTCCCCCGGATCAATCTCGAACCGATTGCGCGGCGAATCCTCCCGCGTGTTCGCGGCGAGGACGGTGCGGGCGACGAGTACACCCCCCGCCCCCAATTCTGGGAGAGCCAGTTTGCCCACCAGGAACCCGCAGCACTCGTGCGGATAGTCTTTGGCGGCGTGGGCGCGCATGGCGTCGTCGTGTTCGGTTGTGATTTGAAGTGGCATTATTTTGAGATGATGATACGCCTGGTGTCCTGCGGCTCGTAGATCGAACGTATAATCCGCCAGAAGTTTATGAGCGCTTTCCACTTGCAGACTGCGGCCCCAACCACCACCAAAGCGAGAGAAAGGACCGGAGGGCCTGTGCCCCCTGCGCTATTTGGAAACAGCAAATTGGCACACAAAGGGGCGAACGGCAATCCTGCCGCGACAAGGGCGACGAACGCGAGCAAAACGAGATGTGTTCTCCCCAGCCTCCGATCTGTTTTCGCCTGCGCTATGAAAGCGAATAGGAGAATGACACCGCCGCCCGAGAACGCAGGCTGCATCTTGTGGAACTGTGGCGAAAAAACGAACTTCGTCCCGTAAATCGCCCAGACGAAAACATCACCGAAAAGGGCTGTCACGAACATCAGTAACAGGACCGTGGCTCCGATAAGCCGCTTCGCAGGGGACGGCACGGCAGGTTGTAGGGCAGGTTCAGGCATCTTGTCAGACCGCGACAGCTTCCCGCTCTTTTTCCGGCACACGCTCTTGTGCCTCCGGCACGCGCTCGCGGACGGTGGCGAACAGTTCCACGTCGTAGCCCAGGCAGCGCAGATAGCCAATCATCTGGCTGATGGGCAGATCAGAAAAGCCATGACCCAGCAGATGAGCTATCTCCTCTTTGCTCAGGCCCAGCAGGAGGGCGGCCTGTTTCTTCGTCAGCCGTTTCTTTTTGATAGCCTGCTCAATCTCAATGCTAAGAGTGGCTTTCAGTTGCAATTCTTCCGGGTTCGGCAGTCCCAGGTCAGCAAAGACGTTGCCGCTGCCGACATAAAACTCGATTCCGCCGGACACAATTTCCTGTGCCATTTCAATGTTCCTTTCGTTGTTCGGCCAGCCAGTCCTCATGCAGAGCCTCCGCCGCTCTCAGCCTTTCGTGGATTACCTCCAGGTCATGCTTCGCTGTCTGGATGCCGTGTCGCGATTTCTTCTGGAACACATGAAGCACATACAGGCGTTCCGAAAAACGGACCGTGTAAACAGCCCGGAATGTATCGCCGTCATAATTGTCCCGGATCTCCAGAACACTTGCGCCGCCGAAACCTGTCAGGGGCTTGGCAGAGGCGGGTTTCGCTCCCTGCTGCGCCTGTTGAAGCGCCCTGCCGACGCCTTTCTGCACTGCTTCTGGAAAATCCCGTATGTCTTTGCGCGATGACCCAACCCAGACGACGGGCTTCAACTCCGACTGCTGTCTCATGTCTTGCCCTCCCTAGCTTCATTTCGTGGGCATTCAGCGCGGTGGGTTCGTCAGAAGATACCCGATCCGTGTCCATGTGCCCTTACTGTCCGGGTTGTGCTCCGCCCGAACCTTCAGGGTCAGCGTGTGGGGCGTGTCCGCCAGGCCGTCCGCCAGCAGCCGGTAGTGGCTGCGGAAGTAGCCTTTGGCAAAGCTGTCAAACGGGTCCAGCGTCTGCCAGGCACCCCCGTCAATCTGATAATCGAACGCGCCGGTGTCCGGGCCGAGCACATAGAACATAGCGAGGATGGGGCCGGAGAAGGCGACCGTCTGCGTCGCGCCGGGCGTGTCCGAGACCAGCATCTCGCGGAAACCGCCGGTCAGGTTGTGCGTATCGGTCGCCCAGCCTGCGCCGAGCGGGACCATCTGGGCCGGAGAGATCATGCGGGCGTGTTCCAGCGAGTCGGGCCGCAGCGGCGGGGGCAGAGGGTATAGGCGTAAGGATGTTGCCTTGCGCGTCCGCTGCGACTCCAGGAACGCAATCAGCGTGTCGGCATAGATGCGGTAGCCCGCGTTGGTCGGATGGACACCGTCTTTGGAGAAGTCCTGCGCCGTCAGCGTCCCTGCTTCCAACTGACGCGCGGCGGGCAGGGCCATGTTGACGCTGGGGATGTTGTAATAGGCGGCAACGACCTCGTCACGCCGCATGGCCCGCGTCAGGCCCGTCCGCGTCACCTCGTCGCGCTGGCCGACGACGAACGTGTAGACGAAGCAGATGTCGGTGGCGGGGTCGTGGCGGCGAATCTGGCGGACGATGCCTTCCATCGCCCGGTCAATCATCGGCTCCGGGGCGCCGCCGTCGTTGACGGCGAACTCGACGAACACCAAGTCTGGATGGTGCGCCAGCACGTCCCGCCCCACCCGGAACGCGCCCAGATCCGACCCCGTTCCGCCAATGGCCGCGTCCACGTTGGTGACTGTGGACTGCGGGAATGTCGCGGTGAACCACTGGCCGACCAGCGCCCGGTACGAGGTTCGGTTCCCATCGCTCGCGCCGGCCCCCGCCGTGATCGAGCCGCCGAAGTAGGCGACGGTGACAGGTTTGCCCGCCTTCAGCTTGGCAAAGACGTGCGGCAACCCCCTGCGCTCCTGCACGACGGCCTGTACGATGGGTTGCTGCGGCTGTTCCGGGGCCGCCATCGCCGCCAGGCCCAGCAGCAGGGGCAAAAGGAGCGCGGCAGTCATCAATGTCGGGATTGTAGTCAAAGGCGTTCTCCTAACGGCGTAGCTCGCCAGCCCCTCCTAACCGGCAGCATTGCGACAGAGCACCAGCGACAGCGCGCTTGGCGTTGAGTGCAGCCCATTCTTAGGTGGCTGGCTGTGCCGCTTGCGACCGCAGGTATTTTATGACCGCCTCGTGATGCCACCACTCTGCCAATTGCAAGGGAGTTTCACCGTCACACTCGATATTGGTATCTGCCCCGGCTTCTACCAGCATCCTCACTAAATACGCACTTGGTAATATGCTGGCGTTCGTCTGCTGATAACCATCCATCTCGGCATCAATCGCATGGTGCAATGCAGGCCAATCATTATAACGAAAATCAGGGTCAGCCCCAACACTCAGCAAATAATGAACTGCTGCGATTTGGTCATTTTCAATGGCCGCATGAAGCGGGTTCCAAACGCGGCCTGCGGCATTAACATCAGCACCATCTTCGATAAGGGAGCGCATGGTATCTAAGTCGCCGTTAAAAGCAGCATCGGTCAATGCTTCCGAGGAAGGGCCAAGTTTCATAAATGTTGCTCCGAGGCCGCCGACGTGCAGGGCCTACCAAATGATATGTTGAGGAGCAAGGAAACAGATCAAGCTTTTCAGGTCTAGTCATATTCGCTAAATCTGCGGGTGCGGCTCTTCCTCGCCCTCTGTCCAGAACCGCTCGGACAGGTAGCGGTCCGCGCCGTCACACAAGATGGTCACGATGACGCTGCCGGGAGGGGCCGTCTTCGCCACTTGCAGGGCGCTGTGGACATTGCCGCCCGCCGAGATGCCCACCAGCAGGCCCTCCTCACGGGCCAGACGCTTGACCATCACATAAGCGTCTTCCGTGCGGCACTCGATGTTCTCATCGGCCACGGTCGGGTCGTAGATCGGCGGCACGATGGCCGTTTCCAGGTGCTTCAAGCCTTCCAGACCGTTGAAGGGCGAATCGGGCTGCATGGAGATGAGTCTGACATCGGCTTGGATTTCGCGCAGGTAGCGCCCTGCTCCCATCATGGTCCCGGTCGTCCCCAGGCCGGCGACGAAGTGGGTGATGCGTCCTTCCGTCTGCTGCCAGATCTCCGGCCCGGTCGTTTGGTAATGTGCCCGCCAGTTGTTGTCGTTGCCGTACTGGTCGGGATAGAAGTAAAGGTCGGGGTCCTCGGCGTACAGCTTCTTGACCATCCGAATGGCCCCGTCGGACTGCTCGGCGGGCGACGTGTAGACGATCTCCGCGCCATACGCTTGCAGTATCTTTTTGCGCTCCGGCGAGACGTTTCGCGGCAGGCATAGCCGCACCTTGTAGCCCCGCGCCGCGCCGATCATGGCATACGCGATGCCCGTGTTACCCGAAGTCGCATCCAGGATGATCTTGCCGGGCGTCAGCAGCCCGGCCTTCTCCCCTTCCAAGATCATGTTCAGCGCGGGCCGGTCCTTGACCGAGCCGCCGGGGTTGAAGAACTCCGCCTTGCCGTAAATCTCCACACCCAGCGCATCCTGCTCAATACGAGGCAGACGGACTAGAGGCGTGTTGCCGACGAGATCTTCCAGGCGATGAGCGGACGGGGTGGGCATGGTGTTTTCCTAGTAACGTACTAGGGATTAGTATACCCAAAATCGCCTGCCGCCGCCGTTGGCCTTGCCGGGATAGTACGCCGCCCCGGTTTCGCCCGATTTTAGGACGGGAACACCTCCCCCAGTAGAGACACGGTTTCAACAAGAAGGCAACAGCAATGGCAGACAGTTCTCCGAACCCGGAGCGTCAGAAAAACGAGGCGCAGTACCAAGAAGTGAAGCAGGAGAAGGCTAAGGCCCAGCGCCTTCTCCCGTTCGTAATCGCGGGTGTCGTGGTCGTCGCCCTGCTCGCCTGGGCCTTGACCGGTCATTTCCGGGCAGCCACCGACGCCAGCCAGGTTAATCAGGGGGACGGAGCCTCTTCCACGTCCTCCGCAGGAGGCGCTTCCGGCTCCGACGCTTCCGGCGGCGGGGCCGCAGGCGGTTCGGCGGGCGGTGGCGCTGGGGACGCAGCGGGAAGCAACGCCACAGGCGGCGCAACCTCCACCGGCACGACGACTTCAGGCACGGGGATGGCCGGAGGCGGCTCTAGTGCTGGCGCATCAGGCGGAAGCGCCGTCGGTACGGCAGGGGCCGGTGGCGGCGCTACCCCCGGCATGACCGGAGCAGGCATGACCGGAGCAGGCATGACCGGAGCAGGCATGACCGGAGCAGGCATGACCGGAGCAGGCACGACGGGTGCGGGCACGGCAGGCACCGCCGGAACGTCGGCCACGCCCGGTACAGGACAGACGGGAACAAGTGCGACGGGCGTGGGCGGCACGAGCGCCGGTGGGGCCGGCGGCGGCATGAGCGCCGGTGGGGCCGGCGGCGGCATGAGCGGTGCGGCAGGCGCGGGCAGCGCCGGAGGAACGGGCGCGGGCAGTGCCGGCGCGGGTGCCGCAGGTGCGGGCACCGGCGGCGGGCACTGACGGGTTTAGTCTGCCTCCCCAACGAGAACAAGCAAACCAAAGGAGAACATTTATGGCAACCGATTATCCCGGCCCCGGTGGCGGCGGCGACAAGAAACAGGCCATCCCCAAGATGCTGCTGGCCGTGCTGGCGCTGATCGTCATCGCCGCTGTGGTCGTGACCGGCTTCGTGCTGACGCACAACCACGGCGGGACAAGCGCGGGCAAAACGGCGCCGTCGGCGGATGCGGCGACCGGGCCGCAGCTTGGGACGGAAGGCCCCGCCAACGGACGCTCCATGCCTGCCGGTGCGGCGTCGGGGACAGCTGCGACCGGGCAGGGCGGCGGACCCGGCGCAATGGGTTCCGGCGCCGGAGCCGGAGGGGGAACGCCCGGCACGGCAGGGTCTCGGACTGGAGGCGCGTCAAGCGGCGCCCCCGCCGCGCCGAACGCAGGAGCGCCAGGAGCGTCGGCTCCCTAGCGACAGGGTAGCTTTGATGTCATCGTGAGGCAGTAGGGGCGCGATTAGTCGCGCCCCGTTTTCCATCGCCTCCCTACTGGCCCCGCGTCCTCTCCAAACTGATCTTATCCCTTTGCTTCCCCTGTCGCCACGCGAACAATCAAACCGAGAATTCTTCCCGCGCGGCCCGCGTCATCAGGTCTTCCACGGCAACAATGGGGGAAAGGCCCTCGTGGAGCACGGCGTTGATGGTGGCGAAAACGGGCGTCTGGACGCCGTGGCGGTGGCTAAGGACCTGGGCGGCCAGCGCGGTGGGGACGCCTTCGGACGCTTGGTGCAATTCGGCGCGGATCTGGTCCAGGGTTTTACCGGCGGCCAGACCCAGGCCGACGCGGTAGTTGCGGCTCAGTTTGGAGGAAGCGGTCGCCAGCAGGTCGCCGACCCCGCTCAGGCCGAGAAAGGTCAGCGCCTTGCCGCCCGCCGCGACGCCCAATTGGGTCATCTCGATTAGGCCGCGCGTCATCAGGGCGGCTTTCGTGTTGTCCCCGAAACCCAGGCCGTCGGACAGGCCCGCGCCGATGGCGAGGACGTTCTTCAAAGCGCCGCCCAGCTCAACGCCCTTGACGTCCGCGTGGGTGTAAACGCGGAAAGTGCGCTCGGTCATCAGCAGGGATTGGGCCGCCCGCGCCTGCTGCGGGTCCAGGCTGGCGACGACCGAAGCCGTGGGGACGCCGCGCGTCAGCTCGCGGGCCAGGTTCGGGCCGGACAGGACCGACAGCCCCTGATAAGAGACATCGGAAAGCAGCGTGGTGATGACCTCGGAGACGGTGAAGCCCGTTTCGGCCTCCAGCCCTTTGGTGGCGCTCAGAAGGGCGGTCTGCGGAGTGAGGAAGTCGGCGGCCTCGGCCACGACCTCGCGGATGCCGCCGGAGGAGACGGCGACGACAGCCCAGTCGGCGCCGTCTAGGGCGTCGCGCATGGCAGAAATCGCCTGTACCTGGGGCGGTAGAGCGACATCAGGCAGGTACTTGGGGTTCAGTCCGCGCGCCTTGATGTCCTCCATCAGTTCCGCGTCACGGTCCCACAGGCGCACGGCGTACCCCTTCGTCCCCAGGAGGTGCGCCAGTGCGCTGCCCCAGCTTCCCGCGCCGAGAATGGCAATCTTCTGTTGATCCATGCCCCCATTATAGCCAATGGGGAAGGCTTTGGCAACCAGGACAGGGCTGTTCCGCGAGGAGCGGGCGACTGAAGTCGCGGCAACGAGTTCACGAAACCTGCCTCCGCAGGTCAAGAGTGAGAGTCCTTAGTCTGCGAAGGCAGACTTTGTGCTTTTGTTGCTGCGGTTTCAACCGCCCGCAGACGAGAGTGGATGACTTTAGCAACCGGGAACCAATGTCCCAGCTTTCGTGTTTACAACTTGTACAGCGTTTATTCCACCGAGCGGCACAGCGGGGAATGGGCGCTTCTTTTGTCGCCATTATCAGGTTTGGCCCGCATTCTTACCGGGTACAAAGCACGGTTCGCGAAAAAAACTGCTTGACAGACCACTGTTTTCTATGGTAAGATGAGCGTTCGTGTGTCCCCCTAGGAGGTTAGATTGAAAGAGATTCAGCATACCGCAAAGCAGACTGCTCATGTGGTAGACGTCCCCAACCTCGTCGAACTTCAATTGGATTCTTATCGCTGGTTCCTGGAAGAAGGACTGAACGAGCTGTTCGACAGCTTCTCCCCCATCACCGATTTTACCGGCAATCATTCGATCTCGCTCGTGGATTTTACGCTGGGCGAGCCAAAGTACGACATCAGCGAGTGCCGCGCGCGTGACGTGACCCTGGAGTCGCCGATCAAGGCGCGCGTCCGCCTGCAATCGTCCGGCGCGGAAGTCATCGAAAGCGAAGTGTATCTGGGCGACCTGCCCCTGATGACCGACAAAGGCACGTTCGTCATCAACGGCGCCGAGCGCGTTGTCGTGTCTCAGCTCGCCCGTTCGCCGGGCGTCTACTTCAAGGACACGCTAGACTTCTCGGGCCGTCAGTTGTATTACGCCACCATCATCCCCAGCGAAGGCGCCTGGGTGGATGTCGAAACCGATGCGACGGACGCCATCACGGTGCGGATCGGGCAAACCCGCAAGTTCCCCATCACGACTCTGCTGCGCGCCCTGAACCTGTTCCCGGTCGCCTCGCCCAGCGGCGTCCAGTCGGTCTCGTGGAGCGAGCTGGAAGGCAAGCTGATCGCCGAGCCGGTCGTGGACCAGAGCACGGGCGAGGTGCTGGTCGAGAACGGGACGGTCATGCGGACGGCGGAACTGCGCCGCATCGAGAAGGCAAATCTGCCCGAGACGTTTCAGGTCGAGCTGCCGTCTACGCCCTGCGATACCACGCCGGAGATCGTCCGGCTGTTCGCCGAGCCGGAGACAATCGCCTCGCCGAGCCGCGCGACACTGTTCGACCCGATGCGGTCGGAAGTCGAGGTGATAGACTTCAACGAGGACGGGACGCCCGCGATGAACGCGGACGGCACCTTCAAGAACGCCATCCCGCGCAAGCGTATCCCGTATGCCAGCCATGACATCCAGGATGCCGCCGGCAAAGTGCTGGTACGCGCCTACGACAAAATTGACCGTGAGACCGCGCGCAAGATCGAAGCGCTCGCCCTGAACTCGCTGGACATCATTTACCTGAACAACTACATCGTCGCCACGCTGGACCAGGAAGGCTCGGCGGTCTACAGCAAAGAGACCGCGCTGATTGACATCTACCGGAAGATCCGCCCCGGCGACCCGGCCACGCCCGAGTCGGCGCGCTCGCTGCTGAACTCGATCTTCTTCGACACCCGCCGCTACGACCTGGCGAAAGTCGGTCGGCACAAGATGAACAAGAAGCTGGGCCTGTCGCTGCCGCTGAACTACCGGACAATCACCAAGGAAGACGTTATCGCCATCGCCCGCTACGTCGTCAAGCTGGCCGGCGGCGTGGGCAACGTGGACGACATTGACCATTTGGAGAACAAGCGCGTCCGCTCGGTCGGCGAGCTTCTGTACTCGCAGCTTCGATTGGGCTTCCTGCGGATGGAGAAGGTCGCCAAAGAACGCATGACGTCGCTGGACTCGGAGAACATTCTGCCGCAGGTCATTCTGAGCGTCAAGCCGATTTCCGCCTCCATCAAGTCGTTCTTCGGGTCGTCGCAGCTCTCGCAGTTCATGGACCAAACGAACCCGCTGGCGGAACTGACGCACAAGCGGCGCCTGTCCGCGCTGGGGCCGGGCGGCCTGAGCCGGCAGTCGGCCAAGCTGGAAGTGCGCGACGTCCACCACTCGCACTATGGGCGCATCTGCCCCATCGAGACGCCGGAAGGGCCGAACATCGGCCTGATTGGCTCGCTGGCCGTCCACGCCCGCGTGGACCAGTTTGGCTTCATCGAGACGCCGTACCGCCGCGTCATCAGCGGCAAGGTGACGACCGACCTGGACTGGCTGCCCGCCGACGGCGAGCACCATTTCCGCATCGCGCCGGCCAACACGCTGCTCAAGGACGACAACACGTTCGTGGACAAGCAGGTGCAGGTCCGCAACAACAACCAGTACCCGGTCATCTCCGCCGACAAGGTGGACTACATGGACGTGTCGCCGCAGCAGATCGTCTCGGTCGCGACGGCCATGATCCCGTTCCTGGAGAACGACGACGCCAACCGCGCCCTGATGGGCGCGAACATGCAGCGGCAGGCCGTCCCGACCCTGCGCCCCGACGCCCCGCTGTGCAAGACCGGCATGGAGAAGCGCGCCGCCGTGGACTCGGGCGCGGTCATCATCGCGCTGCGGGCAGGCACCGTCAAGCGGGTCACGGCCGAAGAGATCGTGGTCATTTCCGACGAGGATGGCGGCGAGGACACTTACCGGCTGCTGAACATGCTGCGCTCCAACCAGGCCACATGCGTCACGCAGCGCCCCGTGGTCAACAACGGTCAGCGTGTCCGCGAGGCGCAGCTTCTGGCCGACGGTCCCTGCACCGACGGCGGCGAATTGGCGCTGGGGCAGAACGTGCTGGTCGCGTTCACGCCCTGGAACGGCTACAACTTCGAGGACGCCATTCTGCTCTCGCAGCGGCTGGTGCGCGATGACGTGTTTACCTCGGTCCACATCGAGAAGTACGAGGTCGAGGCCCGCGACACGAAGCTGGGACCCGAGGAGATCACGCGCGACATCCCCAATGTCGGCGAGGACGCCCTGAAGGACCTGGACGACCGGGGCATCATCCGCATCGGGGCGGAAGTCCGGCCCGACGACATCCTGGTCGGGCGCGTCGCGCCGAAGGGCCAGGGTGAATTGACCGCCGAGGAACGGCTGATCATCGCCATCTTCGGCAAAAAGGCCGAAGAGACCCGCGACGTCTCGCTGCGCGTCCCGCACGGCGAGAAGGGCAAGATCGTGGACGTCAAGGTCTTCTCGCGGTTCAAGTACAAGGACAAGACCGGGCGCGTCTTCGACTTCTCCAAGCGTCCTGATACGATGTTCTCGGACGAGTGGGAAGGCGAGCTGGAGCGACTGTCGGGCGATGAACTGTCGGCAGGCGTCAACATGCTGGTCCGGGTCTACATCGCCCAGAAGCGCAAGGTCATGGAAGGCGACAAAATGGCCGGGCGTCACGGCAACAAGGGCGTCATCTCGCGCATTCTGCCGCAGGAAGACATGCCGTTCCTGCCGGACGGGACGCCGGTAGACATCGTCCTGAACCCGCTGGGCGTGCCGGGCCGTATGAACATCGGCCAGATTCTCGAAACGCACCTCGCGTATGTCGGCAAGGCATTAGGCTGCTCGTTCGTCAACCCCATCTTCGAGGGCGCGACCGAGGCCGAGATCTTGCAGGACATGGGCAAGTTCGCCGAGTTCACCCGCTACGATGCTCTGCGGACGTATGTGGAGAAGGAGCTGCGGATTGACCTGGAAGCAGGCAAGAAGGACGGCGTCGCCGAGCTTCTGGTCAAGCTCGAAGCCAAGCTGCGCGAGCTGTCTCCCGCCCGGCTGGAGCGGATCGCGGCGACCGTCGCCGCCCCGCCCGCCGTGCTGCTGCCCGAGGACTACGACGGGGCGGCCCTGACCGAAGAGGCCGACCTGAAGACCGTGGACGGCTACGACTACGCGGCCATCGTCGAGCGTGTCCGGCTGAACGTCTGGCAGCGCGGCGGCATTGACGAGAAGACCGCCAAGTCCTGGGTGCGCGATGGCCTATCCGGCGACTTCTTCACGCAGCCCGTCACCATCGGCACGATCTACATGCTGAAGCTGGCGCACCTGGTTGACGACAAGATCCATGCCCGCTCGACCGGCCCGTACTCGCTGGTCACGCAGCAGCCACTGGGCGGCAAGGCGCAGTTCGGCGGCCAGCGCTTCGGCGAGATGGAGGTCTGGGCGCTGGAAGCCTATGGCGCGGCGTACACGCTTCAGGAGATCCTGACGATCAAGTCCGACGACGTCCTAGGCCGCGTCAAGACCTACGAGTCCATCGTCAAGGGCGACGCCATGCTGGAACCCGGCGTTCCCGAGTCGTTCAAGATCCTCGTCAACGAGCTTCAGTCGCTCGGCCTGAAAGTGGCCGTGGAGGATGAGGACGAGAAGGAGATAGACTTGAAGGACAAGGAAGAGGATTACGGCGACAGCGAGGGCCGGGGACGCGGCCTGCGCCCGCGCCTGCCGCGCGCCGAGGCCGAGGCCGAAGCCCTGTTCGGGGCGTAGGGATCAGCCCCCACCCGGCCTGTGAGACGACCCGCCCTCTTCTCCTGCTCCCCTCTCCCGCTCGCGGGGAAGGGGCGGGGGGTGGGGGTGGTTTCTTTGGAGAAACAAGCAAACATGACAGATGCAAGCGCATTCGATAAAATCCGCATTGGGATCGCCGCGCCCGGCGAGATTCGCAACTGGTCTTATGGCGAAGTCAAAAAGCCCGAGACCATCAACTACCGGACCTTCAAGCCGGAGCGCGACGGCCTGTTTTGCGAGCGCATCTTCGGCCCGGTCAAGGACTGGGAGTGCCACTGCGGGCGCTACAAGAAGGTCAAGTTCAAGGGCATCATCTGTGACCGCTGCGGCGTCGAAGTCACGCGGTCCAAAGTCCGGCGTGAGCGCATGGGCCACATCGAGCTGGCCGCGCCCGTCTGCCACATCTGGTATCTGAAGGGTGTCCCCTCGCCCCTGTCCCTGCTGCTGGACATCTCGCCGCGTCCACTGGAAAAGGTCCTCTACTTCGCGTCCTACATCGTGACGTATGTGGACCGCGGTCGGATCAACAACGAAATGGAGAGCTTCAAAGTCGCCCTGGACGAGCGCGTCCGTGAATTGGAAGACCAGAAGGACGAGGACATCGAGCAGGCCCGCGTCGAAGCGGGCGCGGACATCAAGGCGGGTCAGACCCCGCCGGACGCGCCTGAAGAGGGCGAAGAGGTCGAAGAGGCAGCAGAGGTTATAGAATGGGCGCCTTGGGACGCGGCGCGGATCGTGGACCGCAACCGTCACATGGAAGAAGAGATCAAGGACATCGAGAAGGACTCGCTGGAGCAGATCCAGGCCCTGCGCGATGCCCTCCTGCTCCTGGACGAAAAGGTCGAGAAGCGGATGCTTCTGGCTGAGGACGACTACCGCAAGCTTGAGTCGCTGATGGACATGCTTTCGGACAAGCTGGATCGCAACCTGCGGCTCAACGACGCCGAAGGCGAGATCGTCCGGGCGGGCTTGGGCGGTGCCGCCGTCAAGGAACTGCTCCAGGAAATCAACTTGGAGGACTTAGCATCCAGCCTGCGGGCGGAGATCGCCACGACGCAGGGGCCGCGCCGGGCGCGCGCCATCAAGCGCCTGGAAGTGTCCGAAGCGTTTATCAACTCCAAGTCGCGCCCCGAGTGGATGATCCTGGATGCCGTCCCTGTCATCTCGCCCGAACTGCGCCCGATGGTGCAGCTTGACGGCGGGCGCTTCGCGACGTCCGACCTGAACGACCTGTACCGGCGCATCATCAACCGGAACAACCGGCTGAAGAAGATCACCGAGATTCGCGCCCCCGAAAGCATCGTCAACCACGAGAAGCGGTTGCTGCAAGAGGCCGTGGACGCCCTGATTGATAACGGGCGGCGGACGCGGCCCGTGGTCGGCTCCAATAACCGGCCGCTGAAGTCGCTGTCGGATATGCTCAAGGGCAAGGAAGGCCGGTTCCGCAAGAACCTGCTCGGCAAGCGCGTGGACTACTCGGGCCGCTCGGTCATCGTCGTCGGCCCGCGCCTGCTGCTGCACCAGTGCGGCCTGCCCAAAGAGATGGCGATCGAGCTGTTCAAGCCGTTCGTCATGAAGGCCCTGGTCGAGCGCGGCTACACGAGCAACATCAAGACCGCCAAGCGCATGATTGACAAGCTCAAGCCGGAAGTCTGGGACGCCCTGGAAGAAGTCATCCGGGAGCACCCGGTCCTGCTGAACCGCGCCCCGACCCTGCACCGCCTGGGCATCCAGGCATTCGAGCCGGTCCTGGTGGACGGCAAGGCGATCCAGGTCCACCCCCTGGTCTGTACCGCCTTCAACGCGGACTTCGACGGCGACCAGATGGCCGTCCATGTGCCGCTGTCCGCCTCGGCCCAGGCCGAGGCGCGCATCCTGATGCTCTCGACGCATAACCTGTTCTCGCCCGCCGATGGCCGCCCGATCGTGGCTCCGGCCCAGGACATGGTGCTGGGCGCCTACTTCCTGACCGTGATGAAGCCGGGCGAGCCGCGCTTCGACGCCTTCGGCAGCAAGAACGATGCCCAGCTTGCGTATGCGACCGGCCAGGTCGGATTGCAGGACGGCCTGGACGTGGCATTCCCCAACGGGGACGGCACCAAGACGGTCCGCCGCACGACGGCGGGGCGGATGCTGTTCACGGACATCATGCCCGATAACATGCACCCGTTCATCTACAAGATGCTGGACGACACGTTCGCCAAGAAGGAGTTCAAGGGCAACGGCTTCGGCAAAAAAGACCTGGGCGCGATCATCGCGCAGTGCCACCGCATGAACGGCGACTCGCGCACGATCCAGCTTCTGGACGAGATGAAGGCGCTGGGCTTCCAGGAGGCGACCAAGGCGGGCATGACCGTGGCGATTACCGACATGGAAGTGCCGGAAGAGCGCAACCAGATCCTGGAGCGCACCGAGAAGTCGGTGCGGGACCTGAACAAGAACTACCAGCGCGGCCTGATTACGGGCGGCGAGCGCAAAGAGCGCGTCCTGGAGCAGTGGCAGAAGGCGGCGAAAGATGTCGGCGAGGCGATCTTCGAGACGATCAAGCCGACCAACCCGATCTTCATGTTCACCGACTCCAATGCGCGCGGCACGCGGGGCCAGATCACGCAGCTTTCGGGGATGCGCGGCGTCATGTCCGACCCGTTCGGCAACATGATCGAGGACCTGCCCGTCAAGTCCAACTTCCACGAGGGCCTGAGCGTTCTGGAATACTTCGTCTCGACCCACGGCGCCCGCAAAGGGCTGGCCGACACCGCCCTGCGGACGGCGGACGCCGGCTACCTGACGCGGCGTTTGGTGGACGTTTCGCAGGAGGTCATCGTGCGAGCCGACGACTGCGGGACCGAGCTTGGCATCTACCAGGAGGAGATTCGCGACGGCAACGAGGTGGTCGAGCCGCTCCATCTGCGGCTGTATGGCCGCTTCGCCCTGGATGATATCCTCTACCCGGAGGGGCACCCCAAAGCGGGCGAAACGGTCGTCGCCAAGGGTGAGCTGGTCACGCAGGACCTGGCGCGGGAGATCGAGTTCGGCGCGAAGCTCAGGCGCGTCGGCGTCCGCAGCCCGTTCACCTGCGAGCTTCGCATGGGCATCTGCGCGCGGTGCTACGGCCTGGACCTGGCGAACTCCAAGCTGGTCGAGCCGGGCGTCGCCGTAGGTATCATCGCCGCCCAGTCCATCGGCGAGCCGGGGACGCAGCTTACCATGCGTACCTTCCACTCCGGCGGCATCGCGCAGAAGCAGCTCACGGGCGTTGCCAACGTCCGCGCCCGGAAGCAGGAGGCTCTGAAAGAGCTGCACAACGACATCTCGCGCGGCCTGGTCTCGCTGGAGCCGAACGAGGATGCTGCTGCCCCGACCACGGCCACCGGAGTAGACCGTGAGCGTGTCCGCGCCGTTCAGGCGGTCTTGAAGGTGCTGGAAGACCAGGTCGGCGGCCTGCTGCGGGTCGTGGAGCTGTTCGAGGCGCGCAAGCCGAAGGGACAGGCCATCGTCACCGAGTTTGCCGGAACCGTGGCCGAGATCGAGCAGAAGGGCCTGCGGCGCGTCATCATCCACACGCCCGAAGCCATTGACGAGCATACGGGCACAGCCCTGAGCGGCGAAACTCTGGCCAAGGACCTCTACCTGGGGCCGCACGCTGACACCGAAGGCATGACGCCCTCGGCGGCCAAGCGGGCGACGGAGATTCCCGAGACGCTGACGGCGGGGACCGAGCTGACCGACAAGCACATCAAGAAGATCAAGGAAGTCGGGATTACGGAGATCAAGATCCGCAAGGCCATCCTGGTCCCGTACCGGGGCCAGCTCCAGGTCAAGCAGGGCGACGTCGTGGAGGCGGGCGACCGCCTGACGGAAGGCCCGCTCGATCCGCAAAAGGTGCTCGACCTCCAGGGCATTCGCGGCGTCCAAAACTACATCGTCCGCGAGATTCAGGCCGTGTACAAGTCGCAGGGCGTGGACATCAACGACAAGCACATCGAGGTCATCGCGCGCCAGATGCTGCGGAAGCGCCGCATCAAGAACGCCGGCGACTCGGAGTTCCTGCCCGGCCAGATGGTGGACAAGTTCGAGTTCATTGACGCCAACAAGCGGGTCGGGGAGATGGACCCGCCCGGCACCGAGGCGACGGCGGACTGGTTGCTGCTCGGCATCACCGAGGCTAGTCTGGCGACCGACTCGTTCCTGTCGGCGGCATCCTTCCAGAAGACCACGCGCGTCCTGACCGAAGCCGCCGTGCGCGGCAAGAAGGACTCGCTGATCGGCCTGAAGGAGAACGTCATCATCGGGCGCCTCATCCCCGCCGGGACGGGCCTGCCGCAGTACCGCAACTTGGAGCCGAAGCTGGAAGGCATTGATTCGGCGACCCGGTACGCCCAGGTCGGCGCGGATCGGACGAACGGCAATGGAAACGGGGTAGCGACCCTGGACCGGGACCTGGACGACGAGGACCTGGCAGTGATCCGCGAGGCCACGGGCACAGCAGGCGAGAGCCTGTCGCTGCTGGCCGAGCGCGAACAGCTTGTCGGCGGCGCGGACGAGCCGACGATTGACAGCGACGCCGACTCGGCGATCTAAAACCAACACTGCCCCCGCAGCCACCCAGGTGGCTGCGGGGGCTTATTGTTGCCCATCTTCACAGCGTCATATGGCGCAGGATGCCCAGAATCTTGTCCACGTCCTCAATGAAATACTCTTGAACGTCTACTTCGGCGACCAGCCCGCGCAGGCGCAGAAAGCGCCAGTTGGTGCCGCTCGTCACGGTTCCGTAGATCGCCTCGCGCGGCTCGCCGTCGCGGGCGTTGAACAGGGCGGCGGCATACATCTCCGCAATGCACTGCGCGACCCCCGCCGTCAGGTCTTCCCGCTTGGCCTCGACGACCGCCAGCACGGGGGCGGTGACGGAGAGCATCGTCGGCGAGCGTGACACCAGGAAGTCGCAGAATCCGTAAAGCCCCTGGGCCGTGTCCACGCTGAATTCGGCGCCCGAGAAGATGGCGACTCGGTGGGCGCTTTGTTCCCGCAGCTCGACGAGCAACGGGGCGATAATCATTTCGGACCGCGTTTTCTCCGTCCCCAGGCCGCGCACGATGGGCAGGTGCCGCTTGAGCAAGGTACGGAAGAAGTCGCTGGCAGACAGAGGCGGCACTTCCCCAAAAAGGTCGTCGGCATCGGTTGCGGTGATCCCAAAGCGTTCTTTTAGTGTTCGCAGAGTGAATTCGCTGTAAGCCATGAGAAGACACTGCCTCCGCCGCTATTATACCCTGCCACACGGCGGGAAGATTTTTCATTCTCAATAGCCAAACACTTGACATTCGGGTGACGCGGCAGTATAATAGGGAGGTTGTTTTCAGTGAAATTCGCCGTGCCGACCGGCAGGTGAATAGATCGCGAACAAGGGGGCATCGGCCAGCTTCTCATTTTTCCTGTTGGGACTTGTTCCCGTGCGGGTCCTGAGCTGGAATAGAAACACAACAGTCACTTGTGACGTCGCCATGCCCCGTGCCGCCGCCTTGTGTGATCCCAGCGGCAGACGGGGTGTTTTTGTGCCTCCTGCTAAAACAAATTTGTAACGCTATTCGTAACGCTCCGAAAGGACCTAAGTCGCCATGCCGACGATCAGCCAGTTAGTACGCAAGGGACGCAAGCGCACCCTCAAGAAGAGCAAAGCGCCGGCCATGAAGGGCAACCCGCAGAAGCGCGGCGTCTGCCTCGTGGTCCGCACGGTCTCGCCGAAGAAGCCGAACTCGGCCCTCCGCAAGATCGCGCGTGTGCGCCTGACCTCTTCGGGCCGGCACAACCCCGGCACCGAAGTGACGGCCTACATTCCAGGCATCGGGCATAACCTTCAGGAGCACAGTGTCGTGCTGATCCGTGGTGGCCGCGTCAAGGACCTGCCGGGCGTCCGCTACCATATCGTGCGTGGGACGCTGGACACGCAGGGAACCAAGGACCGCAAGAGCAGCCGCTCCAAGTACGGCACCAAGCGGCCCAAGCCCGGTGCCCCCGCCGCGACCGGCAAGAAGCGATAAGAACCAGGAGAACAGAAAATGCCGCGTAAAGGACCCGCCAAGAAACGTGTGATCCTGCCCGATCCCGTTTACCACAACCGCCTGGTGACCCGGTTCGTCAACCGGATGATGCTGGACGGCAAGAAGAGCCTGTCGGAGTCGATCTTCTACCACGCGCTGGACGGGATCGAGTCCAAAACTGGCCGCAAGGGGATCGAGGTCTTCGAGCAGGCCGTGCGGAACGTCATGCCGCAGGTGGAGGTCAAGCCCCGCCGCGTCGGCGGCGCGACCTATCAGGTCCCGATGGAGATCCGGGCTGACCGCAAGACGTCGCTGGCCCTGCGCTGGCTGGTTTCGGCCGCGCGCCGCCGGAACGGCAAAACGATGGTGGACCGCTTGACGGCGGAACTGACCGATGCCGCCAACAACACCGGCGCGGCCGTGCGGCAGCGCGAAGATAAGCACAAGATGGCGGACGCCAACAAGGCATTCGCGCACTACCGGTTTTAGGAACCCACCCCCAACACCCTCCCCAGAGGGAAGGGGGCCATTCCGAGACTCCTAACCCTCTCCCTTTGGGGGAGGGTCGCGCGCAGCGCGGGGAGGGGTTTTTCTGGGGGACGGAAGCAACAAATTTATGGCACGCGAATACAGTCTGGAAAAAACTCGCAATATCGGCATCGCCGCCCATATTGACGCCGGCAAGACCACTTGTACCGAGCGCATCCTGTACTACACTGGGCGCTCCTACAAGATCGGTGAAGTGCATGAGGGCGCAGCGACGATGGACTGGATGGAGCAGGAGCAGGAGCGCGGTATTACGATCACCAGCGCCGCCACCACCTGTTTCTGGGGCCTGGAGACGGCAGACGTCAAGACCGGCGCGCGCACTCCGACCCACCGAATCAACATCATTGATACGCCGGGCCACGTTGACTTCACCGTTGAGGTTGAGCGGTCCCTGCGCGTCCTGGACGGGGTCGTCGCGCTGTTTGACGCCGTAGCCGGCGTCCAGCCGCAATCCGAAACGGTCTGGCGTCAGGCCACCAAGTACCACGTCCCACGCATGTGCTTCGTCAACAAGATGGACCGTACTGGCGCGGACTACTTCTTTGCGGTCGGCACCATCGTGGACCGTCTGGGCGCCAATGCCGTGATGCTGCAAATCCCTATTGGAGCGGAGCAGGACTTCACCGGCGTCGTGGATCTGGTCGAGAACAAGGCGATTGTCTACAAGGGTGACGACGGCAAGGTATTCGAGGTCGTGGACATCCCCGCAAACTTGCAGGAGCAGGCCGCCAAGTACCGCGCCATGATGATCGAAAAGGTCGCCGAGACCGACGATCAGCTCATCGAAAAGTTCCTGATGGAAGAGCCGATCACGGCGGCGGAACTCAAGGCGGCTATCCGCAAGGCGACCATCAGCCTGGACATCGTCCCGATCCTTTGCGGTTCCGCGTACAAGAACAAGGGTGTGCAGCCGCTTCTCGATGCCGTCATTGAGTACCTGCCGTCGCCGCTCGACAAGGGCGCCGTTCATGCCATCAACGCCGATACGGAAGAAGAAGAGTCGCGCGAGCCGTCTGATGACGCGCCGTTCGCTGCCCTCGCGTTCAAGCTGATGAACGACCAGCATGTTGGCAACCTGACGTTCTTCCGTGTTTATTCGGGGACGCTGACCAAAGGCTCTTATGTTTACAACGTCAACAAGGGCAAGCGAGAGCGCATCTCGCGCATCCTGCGGATGCACGCCAACAAGCGCGAAGAGGTGAACGAGGTCTTCGCCGGAGACATCGCTGCCGCCGTGGGCTTGCAGCTTTCGACGACGGGTGACACGCTGGCCGACGAGAAGAAGCCCGTCCTGCTGGAAACGATCACCTTCCCGGAGCCTGTCATCTCCGTCTCCATCGAGCCGAAGACCAAGGTAGACCAGGAAAGCATGGGCCGCGCGCTCCAGCGTCTGGGCGCCGAAGACCCGACCCTCCGCATCCGCACAGATGAGGAGACAGGTCAGGTCATCCTGTCCGGCATGGGTGAGCTGCACCTGGACATCATCATTGACCGGATGCGTCGCGAGTTCAATGTCGAGGCCAATCAAGGTCGCCCGCAGGTCGCCTACAAAGAGACGGTCAAGAAGCTGGCCGAGGCTCGCGTCCCGTTCAAGCGGCAGTCGGGCGGCAAGGGCCAGTACGGCGACTGCGAGCTGGTCGTCGAGCCGCTGGAAGCGGGTTCTGGGTTCGAGTTCGTCAACAAGACCGTGGGCGGCTCCATTCCCAAGGAGTTCATCGCCCCGATCCAGGCCGGCGTCAAAGAGGCTATGGAAGTCGGCGTCTCGGCAGGCTACCCCATGGTGGACATCAAGGTGTCTGTCACGGATGGCTCCTTCCATGAGGTAGACTCCTCGGAAATGGCGTTCAAGATGGCTGCCTCGATGACCTTCAAGGAAGCGGCCCGCAAGGCGACCCCGGTTATCAAAGAGCCGATCATGGCCGTGGAAGTTGTCACCCCGGACCAGTTCCTGGGCAGCGTCGTCGGCGACCTGAACTCACGGCGCGGCATGATCGAGGGCCAGGAGAACAGCCACGGCGGGACGATGGTCATCAAGGCCAAAGTGCCGCTGGCCGAGATGTTCGGCTACGTCACCAGCCTGCGTTCGATGACTCAGGGCCGCGCCTCCTCGACCATGGAGCCGTCGCACTATGCCGAGGTGCCGCGCAACGTCGCGGAAGAGCTGACAGCTAAGTCGGCCGGCAAAACCCTGGTTCGCCAGCAGAGCTAACAAGACCTTTACCCTCTCCCCAAAATGGGAGGGGGCTATACACTAACGCAATCGGAGCAATCATCATGGCAAAAGCGAAGTTCGACCGAAGCAAGCCTCACGTGAACATCGGGACGATCGGGCATGTGGACCACGGCAAGACCAGCCTGACGGCGGCCATCACCAACGTCCTGGCCAAAGCC